>VFSW01000165.1_pt1 | contig 87555 bp, 83 predicted proteins | sample 5358111 | NCBI WGS metagenome assembly VFSW01 (sample SAMN11554181, study PRJNA540505) | mine drainage metagenome | isolation source: sediment from site ElyBrook_90M | place: USA: Ely Copper Mine, Vershire, VT | collected 2017
CGCTTCGACCTCTCGTATCTTATATGATACATAGGTACTGACGATGACACCGTCGCGACCGCCGAAAACTCCAGTTGTCTTCTATCGCACGGCTGGCGGAACCGAGCCGGTTCGAGATTGGCTGCGAACTATGCCCCTTGAAGATCGACATCGTATCGGTCGTGATCTCGCCATCGTTCAGTTCGGCTGGCCGATAGGGCTTCCGATCTGCCGGCCGATGGGCGCCGGTTTATGGGAGCTCCGAAGCTCGCTGCCGAGCGGGCGGATTGCCCGCGTACTGTTCTTTTTCCATGAGGGCAGAATCGGCGTGGTCCACGGTTTCATCAAGAAGACGCAGAAAACGCCGCCCGCCTATATTGACCTGGCGCGAAATCGAATGAAGGAAATGACTCGATGAGCAAAACCAGGAATCCGCACTGGGGATCCACGCTGGACGCATTCCTCGAGGAAGAAGGGATTCACCAGCAGGTAACCACGGCGGCGATCAAAAGCGTGATCGCGCTTCAACTCGAACGCGAGATGAAGAAACAGCGCATCACCAAAAAGCGCCTCGCCGAGCTGATGCACACCAGCCGCGCGCAAATCGATCGCATCCTCGATCCGGATAAGGGCAACGTGACGATCGAGACGTTGCAACGCGCCGCCGCGCTGGTTGGCCGCCAACTTCGTTTCGAGCTGGTCTGATGTTGGTCCTTCACTCCATGACTAGGAAGCCGATTGCGGGTGAGCATGAGCACGTTACGGGCTCCGACTTCGGGCATACGCTGTAACCCCTCCCCCATTTTACAAATGGGGGAGGATCAAGGTGGGGGTGTATTCGCTTGCAGCCATCATTCCGAGATCCGCGGCGTGCTTCTCGCCAACCCGAAGAGGTGGTGCACCGCGCGCCCGAGGGATCATCGGGCCGGAATTTTGTCGGCGGTCAGCGCTGCCACCGTGTCGATGCCGAGTGCCGCCGCGCCAATCAGATCCGACTTGAGCGCGAAGCGGTTGCGATCGCGACACAAGAGATTGACCACGGGCGGCAGTCTGAGCCGCAGCTTGACCATGGTGCCGAATGCGAGGCTCGACATCTTGACCTTGCCGAGCGCGTTATCGTTGAGATTGATCGCGCCGACCTGACCGACCGGCGCCGCGATGCGTCGCAGCAACGGCTCCGGATTGATGCCCCTCGGCGGCCCGACTTCGAGCCACATCGGGGTGGATTTGATTGGGCCATAACCGTTTCTAGTCCTGCGGTGAACTCTTTTCTCACTATGAGTGGCTCAGTTAAAATTAGGTGGTGCCGCAATTCTCCTGGCATTTGGTCGCGAGCTACGCTCTGGGGGCACTAAGTAGTCCGGTTCTGCTGTGGGGACTCGGAACTCTACTGACGGCGGCCAAGAATAGGCGTGAACGCACAGGTGCCGCCTATCAGATTGTCGCGACACAACTCGATCCTCTGCTCAAAGCCGCTGACGAGCTATTTGGGAAGCTGAGGTCTCTTGCGGAAGAAGATTTCCGGGAATTTCGAGAAATGGTCTCCGGCGAACTTCAGCCAAACGATTTGGTAAATCTCTGTAGCACGCTATATCTATTCGCCCAATTTTGGGGACGTCTCGAGATTTTGCGGCGCGAAAGTCTGCATGCTGACCTTGCAAGAAACCGTCAAGGAAAAGTCCTCTTGAGGTTCCTCCGTTGCCTCGAATCCAAACGCGTTCGCTTGGTCGATCGGGCGTGGCAGCGTGCGATAGGGGAATCTGTTGTGGTGACGGGCAATCCGAAGGCTGAAGTTCTTCACTTCAAGAGCTTTGTCGAGCAGTATGAGCAGACGAGCAGGCTCCGAGGATGGGTTGCACCTTTAGAAGACGTCCTTAGAAGAACGAGATTTCGACGAACGCGCGTCAGGCTTCTGCAGTACGGTGTTGTCGTTCACGCGATGATTGATACGCTCGATCCGAAGCACTATACCACAACAGATCGGCCCGCTTACGCGAACAAGCTTCCAAGGCGAACCAAACGGGAGTTGATTGGCCGAGTTTTTGGCATCTATCTGCCAGACGTCCGCCATGTCGAAAAGTATACGGGGGTTCGTCGATGATTTCATAACGAAAGGGACCGCCACCTTTAATCGGGCGATCCCTTCCTAAGAGCCATTGGCCCGCCGGGGTCTAGCTTTCTGCGAGCAGAGAGCATCACCCATTGGGCCGTTAGGCAAGACTGCTGCCAGCCGAAGCCGACATAGAACGAATAATAGCATATTCGGACAAGCGTTCAATCGGCCTCCAACCCATTCGCGAGGCTTGATTGAAAGCAGCCGCCGATCTGCTCCGGTCCGGTAGCCTACTTAAGAGGCCGGTCTTGAAGTTCAAAACAGCCGACGACGGTTTTATCTGCGAGTTCCCTGCGATGACGCTCACCGCGTGGCGTTAGCTTGCTTCTCGCTACTTACCCCATCCGGGTCGATAGCCGAAATAAATGAGAACAATACATACGATCGCAATTACCAAAATATTTTGAAAGTGCATCTGAAACAACTGCCAGCCGGAGTGTACCAGATTCTTCGATCCAAAAGCACTAGATTCAACCAAAATCCCATCAGCCGCACCGAACTATCGGTGGGTCTGAATGGTGGATTACTCTTGGCGGCAATCGCTCGCTTTCACCTACTGGTACTCGCGGTAGTCGTAAACCGCTCAATGGCCATCAGCAATGGATCCGCGCCGCCGTCGACCAGCCGGCTCGCCTTTAGTTCAGCGATGGATCATCAGGGTCAGGCGGGTTTGCGGTCGAATGCTCTCTTCATCGTGATTGGATCGACGGTGACCATCACTTCCAGAGTCGGCCAGACGATCGCCCCGAGGAGATGGCCGCCGCGCGCGCTCCCATCGGAAGTTCCCACCATCGTGTGCGCTCAGTCATTGCTGCCTTCAAATCACAGACTGAAGTCTGTGCCACAAGTGTCGGAATCGGGAATGGAGAGCTAGGCCTGGCGGCGTTCGTTGGCTTGACTTTCCGATACTTGCGGTATTCGTGGCCGATCGCCCTCGCCACCGGCAACGACTCCCAAGCGCGGCCCGCGGTAGGGGAAAACAATTTCGACGAGGGCTTTTCCATCTGGAACGACGGGCCGGACCATAGGTCCTTCAGGATCGGGGCGCATCACGTGCTTGATCGCTACCCACGCCAATCTTCGATGCGTAGCGTACTAACCCGCGAGAACTCCCGCACGTTCGAAGTCACAAGGATCAAGCCCTCCCCGAGTGCGGCGCCGGCGATCAATGCGTCGTAAGCGCCAATCGGCCGGCCCTTCTGCTTGAGGACCGCCCGGAGCTCAGCCGTTGCCTGCGCGGCGGCGCGGTCGTAGGGCAGCAAATGCACAGAGTCCAGGAACGCATCCATCACCGGCTTGAGCCTGCGCGCGAGGCGCGGATTGAGCCGCAAGCCATAGTCAATCTCCATCGCGGTAACCGTGCTGATTGCGAGGTCCTCGGGTGAGACCTCTTTGATGTGCGCCAGCGTCGAGGCGTCTCCCCGCGCGAAATCGCTCAAGACGCAAGTATCGAGCAGAAACCGCATCGAGAGGATTCAACCAACCAGCTTGGTGAACGGGTCGCGCGGCGGCTTGAGCGTCTTGCGGGCCTCTTCAAAACGTGGAGCGCAGCGAACGCCCTTGAAGGCCAGCACCGCCTCGGGCCACTTTTTTGCCCGGCTTCTGGCTAGCCACTCCTCCAGGGCCTCGCGAATCAGCGCGTTACGCGCTTTGCCCGATTCGGCCGCGACCCGATTCAGCCGCTTCGTAAGCTTATCGTCCAGATAGATGCTGAATGTCATCGTAGATCACATGTTAGGACATGTGAGAAGTGAGAAGCAAATTGCTGCGCGGGACCGGCGCGCGAGGACGCCTTCCGGCTCTCACCCGTCTGTCACGCTGGCCGCAAATCAAAGAGCGACCAGCGCGCCATCCACCCTCTCTCACCGAGAGAGAGAGGGGACCAATTATGAAGGCTTCTTCATCTGGCGCGCGGCCTATGCAGGCCGCTTCATCTGAAACGACCGGCCGGACCGTTCGTCCTCGCGGATTCCTTGGCCTGACTGCCACCCGGAATCTGGTCGCCGAAGCTGGGGTCGCAGCGCCGCGTCTGAAGGCAGAACGACAGCTGGGCTACAAATTGTAGGATTCGATCGAGAGGCGGTCACGCCTGGCGGCGTTCGTTCGCTTTGACTTTCTGATACTTGCGGTAGTCGTAGCCGGTCGCCATCGCCATCAGCAACGGCTCCATCCGGCCGTCGCGCCCGCGACGCAACACCCGCAGCCGATCGAAGAACTCGCGGAAGTCCTTGTCGATGCGACGGATGCCATTGCCATCGAGGTGAATCGCCGGTGTTGGTTCTCGAGAGAACGCCGGGATCGCGCTCGTGATAGACTTGGGGCAGATGGCGGCCGTAAGATGGTGAGGTCGGAGACGATTAACCAATCGCGTCCGACTTTGATCCGGCCTGACGGTGGCACTTCCTCTTGCCTTTGACCACTCTCCGCTCGACCAACGCAAAGCGTCTAGACACGAAGGCGGCGGAGAAGCGCATGAGGTCGCGTCATTTCCTTTCCTTCCCGAACTGAATCAGAAAAAACGTTCGATTCCGATCGGCGGGCACAGGGTCGCCGGCGATCGCTGAGCAATGGTGAAAAGATGAAAACAACCGTCACGAAATTAATGCTAGCCGGGTTTATCAGTGTCGCCGCCGCAGGTCTGGTCGGCTGCGCCGACACCTCAGATACGTCCTACACTCCGCCCATAACCGCCGCCAGCCAGACCACCACCACGCGGGAATACACTACCGTGCAGCCTGCAACCCAGGTGGTTGATGTGCCGACGACGATGACCACGGTGCCGGCGACCGCGAACTCGACCACCACCACCACTCAATTCAATAACGGCACGGTCCAAAAGCGTACGACGACCGATTACAACCCTGCCTATACTTCCGCCGGGCCTCCGTATGCGACGACGGTGGTGACCTCACCCGCGATGGTAGCGGTTGCTCCGGCGCCGGTTGTGATGGCGCCCGCAACTACGACCACGCGCACGACGACCACCAGCGACGACGATGGCGCCACGGTGCGGAAGAATACTACGACTACGGTGACCCCGGGTTACTGAAGCACTTAGCTCGTTGACGCTGCGATACGCCGTCGATCGAGGCGGCGTATCGCGCCTCACCCTTTTTCCTACCCGCGGTTTCTGACCGGATGCCACTTTGCGGAGTGTATTTCGGCACTCATCGCACCGATGGCGAGGCCCACTTTCCGTTCCGCTTTCGCGCTACGAAGGCTTCTTCATCTGAAACGACGGGCCGGACCATTCATCTTCGAGGAGGCCGCCGCTGCCCTGCGAGTTGCTCCCGGGGATTTGGCCGCCGAAGCCCGAAGTCGCGGCGCCATCGACGACCATCGCCTGCCCGCTGACGAATTCGGAATCGTCGCTGGCGAGGAATAGCGCCATCGCGGCGATATCCTCGGGGCGTCCGCTGCGCGGGTACGGCTGGAACGCCTTGAAGAGTTGGGTCGCGGTCTGCTCGCCGCCCGGGATGCGATTGTAGGTCAGGGGAGTCGCGATCAGCCCGGGGCATATGCAGTTGACGCGAATCTTGTCCTTGGCCAACTCGATGGCGGCCGATTTGGTCAGGCTGATGACGCCGGCCTTCGCCGCGCCATAGGCGGGAATTCCCGGCGTGCCACGCAATCCCGCAATCGAGGCGGTCGAGATGATCGAGCCTCCGCCGGCTTTGCGAAGCTCGGGGGCGGCATACTTGATGCCGAGGAAAACCGCGCGCAGCAGAATCGAGAAGGTACGATCCCAGTTCTCCGCGGCGGTCTTTTCGATCGGACCGGTCGCGCCGCCGAGGCCGGCATTGTTGTAGATGATGTCGAGCTTGCCGAATTCCTTGACCGCGCGATCGACGGCGCCCTTGATGTTCTCCTCGCTGGTCACGTCGGTGAGCTGGAAGACCACGTTGCCGCCGTTCTCCTTGCAATCGCGCACCGCGGCCTCGCCGCCTTCCTTATTGAGATCGGCGATGACGACGCTGGCGCCCTCGCCCGCGAACCTGATCGCGGTACTGCGGCCAATGCCGCTTGCCGCGCCGGTGATAACTGCAACTTTTTTTTCGAGTTTTCCCACGATGTTGTTCTCCACTTCTTGATTCTATTCCCCTTCCTTCAAGGGAAGGGGCCAGGGGTTAGGTCAGGCTTCGGTTTCCTTGTGCATCCCGCGCTTGCCCGATGCTTTAGCCTGCGCATCGCCATTGCCAGACGCGGGCTGGATGCGCGGCTTCAGATTGTCCTTGTGCAATTTGTACTCGACCGAATCGACGAGCGCCTGCCAGCTCGCCTCGACCACGTTGGCCGACACCCCCACCGTGCTCCATCGCTTCTTGCCGTCAGTTGATTCAATGAGGACGCGCACGCGCGCACCGGTCCCGCGCCCATTGTCGAGCACGCGGACCTTGTAGTCGGCGAGCTTCATGTTTTCCAGCGCCGGATAATAGGGTACCAGCGCGCTGCGCAGCGCGGAGTCGAGTGCGTTGACGGGGCCGTTCCCGATGGCCGAGGTGCGCGAGCGCAGCCCGTCAGGCCCCTCGAGGATCACCACCGCCTCGCTGAAGGGCGCCTGGTCCTCATGCCACTTGTCGTCGAAGACACGGAAGCTCACGAAGTTGAAATGCTCGCTGGTCATGCCGAGCGTGCGGCGCATCAGCAGCTCGAAGGAGGCATCGGCGCCCTCGAAGGTGTAGCCCTCGCTCTCGAGGCGCTTCACTTCCTCGAGCAGGTCCCCGATTTTTTCATTATTCGGATCGATGTCGAGGCCGAGCTCCTTGCTCTTGTACATGATGTTGGACTTGCCGGAGAGCTCGGACAAAACCACATGGCGATCGTTGCCGACCAGCGCCGGATCGATGTGCTCATAGGTGGTCGTGTTGCGCAGGATCGCCGAGACGTGCAGCCCGCCCTTATGCGCGAAGGCGTATCTGCCGACGAATGCCTGCCGACTGGCGGGCGTGATATTCGCCAGCTCGTAGACCAGCATCGAGACTTCGCGGAGCTCCTTCAGCTTCGCGGGCGGAACGCATTGGTAGCCGAGCTTAAGCTGGAGGTCGGGGATGATCGAGATGAGGTTGGCGTTGCCGCATCGCTCGCCGACCCCATTGATGGTGCCCTGCACCTGGGTGGCGCCGACGCGCACCGCCGCGATGGTATTCGCAACCGCAACCTCCGAGTCATTGTGGCAATGGATCGCGATTCGGCATTTGACCGCGCCGAGCGCGGCGCGCACCGCTTCCTCGATATCAGCCGGGAGCCGGCCGCCATTGGTATCGCACAAACATATGGTATCGGCGCCGGCCTCGCTGACGGTGCGGATGCAGTTCATGGCGTATTCGCGATTGTTGAAGAAGCCGTCGAAGAAATGCTCTGCATCGAAAATGACTTCATCGACGTGCTTCTTAAGAAAGGAAATCGTGTCGCTGAGAATGTCGAAATTTTCCTCGAGCGGAATCCGCAGCGCCTCGCGCACATGGAGGTCCCACGTTTTGCCGACCACGGTCGCAACCGGCGTATCGGCCTTCAGTATCAACTGAAGGTTGCGATCCTGCGAGGACCTTACACCTGCGCGACGGGTCGAGCCGAACGCCGCGATCTTCGAATGCTTGAGGTGCGCCTTCTTGACCTCGATGAAAAACGCCGCATCGCGATCGTTGGAGCCGGGCCATCCGCCCTCGACGTAATCGATCCCGAGGTCATCGAGGCGGCGGGCGATTTCAACTTTATCTTCGGTGGTGAGCGAAACATCTTCGGACTGACATCCATCGCGCAGCGTGGTGTCATAGACTTCGATTTTTTTGTTCGCAGCCATCGTCATGGAGTCTCCGCGGCGCCATTGGCGCCACCCAGGAACGTGTCGTGAAGAGCGCGCATGGCGAGTTCGCCATACTTCGAGTTGACTACAACCGAGACTTTAATCTCGGAGGTTGCAATCATCTCGATATTAATTCGCTCCTCGGCGAGCACGCGGAACATGGTGGCCGCGACGCCCGCATGACTGCGCATCCCGAGCCCCACGATGGAAACCTTCGCGACCGGATCCTCGAAACGCACGCCGGCGATTCCGATTTCGCCGCCAATCTTTTTCACGATGTCGAGCGCGCGCTTCAAATCGTCGCGCGTGACGGTGAAAGTCATATCGGTGCGGCCATCGGCGCTCGCGTTCTGGATAATCATGTCGACGATAATTCCCGCATCCGCAATGGGGCCGAAAATTTTAGCCGCCAGTCCGGGACGATCCTCGACGCCCCCGATCGTAACCTTCGCCTGGTTCTGATCGAGCGTGACACCAGAAACGAGCACATCCTCCATGGTCGCATCCTCTTGTCCTACCCAGGTTCCTACTCCGTCGCCGAAGCTGGAGCGGACCACGAGCGGCACATTGAATCTTCGCGCGAGCTCGACCGAGCGCAGCTGGAGCACCTTGGCGCCGAGCCCCGCCATTTCGAGCATCTCATCATATGATATGCGATCGAGTTTCCTCGCAGTGGGAACGATATTCGGATCGGCGGTGTAAACACCATCGACATCGGTATAGATCTCGCAAAGGTCGGCCTTGAGCGCCGCCGCGAGCGCGACCGCAGTGAGGTCCGAGGCGCCGCGACCGAGCGTGGTGATATCGCCGCGCTCATCGATACCCTGGTAGCCGGCGACCACCGCGATCTTCCCTTCCTTGATCGCACTGCTCAGACGATTAGCTTCCACCGATTTGATTTTGGCGCGGCCATGATTCGAATCGGTCGCGAGTTTCAGCTGATGAGCCAGGCACGACGCGCCCGGGAAACCCAGCGAATTCAGCCGAATCGCCAGCAGCGCCGCCGAAACCTGCTCGCCGGTAGCGACGAGGACATCGGTCTCGCGCGCATTGGGAGCCTCGCTCAGCTCGCTCGCCAGCTTAAAGAGCCGATTGGTCTCCCCCGCCATTGCGGAAACCACGACGACGATGCGATCGCCTCTCTTCTGAGAAGCGCACACGCGCTCGGCGACCGCCTTGATACGATCGACGGTACCAACGGAGGTACCGCCATATTTCTGGACCACCAAACCCATCGATGATGCCCTAAAAGCGAGAAATTACAGGTGATCGAACATTATGATTGGAAACGAGGATGCAAACCAGAGGGATCACGGAAGTGGACGACCCAAGCGGCCCCGGTTCGTCGCAATGGCGTACACTCCCCAAATTAGAAGAATAATGACAGATTTTTTGAGGTCTCGGACTAGCAGTTCGGTGCGGGTGAGTGGAGTTTTCATCACTTGATCAGCTGCCACCCAGATCAGTAAGAAGATCCCCCAAAAGACTAGCTGACTTCGGTTCAAATTACGTCGGTGCCGCGTCGTTGAAGGAGACTCCAGTTGTCTGTTCATGGTCTATGCGAAGCGGTTCTTGAGCTTCGTGACGATCTCCGCGTGACGACTGCCGGTGGCGCGGAATTCGAGGCGTCGCGTGTTGGTATCCGCATACTCGATTCGCACCGATAGAAACTCCATGTCAGCGCCCTCGCGCAATCGCTCGAACCATTCGACTGCGGCGATCCCGGGCGAGAAGAGATATTCGCGCAGCCCCATATCGTCGAGGCCCACTTCCTCGAGGCGGTAGAGATCGATGTGATACAGCGGCAGGCGCCCGCGATGCTCCTGGATCATCGTAAAGGTGGGACTCAGGATGTCTTCCTCGCGGAGATTCAGCCCTCGCGCGAGACCCTTGATGAAGCAGGTCTTGCCCGCGCCGAGCTCGCCGGTGAAACCGAGCAACTCGCCGCCCTCGAGCATCGAGCCGAGCCGACGCCCCCACGCTTTGGTCTCACGCGCCGAACTGGTCTCGACCACCAGGATGATTTCACCCGCACCAGAATCTGTATGTGTCTCGTTCATGGAATTAGTGGCTATACCGCGTCGGCATTATAGCGCGATCAGTACACCAGCGTGTCAAACTGCACGCGAGAGAAATTCGTAGGGGTCGTTCGGGAACGACCCGCAGCGATGATTCATTCGCGAATGATGGTATTGCCGCCACATCGTTGCGGGCGCTTCGCGAAGCGGCCCCTACGGGAAATCAGAATCGGCATATCTGGACGCGCGTTTCAATCGACCAGCGCGTCAATCGCGCGTGGCAGCTCGTCCAGCAAATCGCCGACGATGTACCCTACTCTGCCGTAGCGCATTGCGACGCGGTCGGCCGCGTAGCCATGGAGGAAAACCCCGAACGCTAGCGCTTTCATGGGGTCCATCCGTTGCGCGAGGAATGCGCCGGTCATGCCCGAAAGCGCATCGCCCATGCCAGGGGTGCCCATGCCAGGATTGCCGGTCGAATTGATGTAGACCTCGCCACTCGGAGTGGCGATCACCGAATGCGCACCTTTGAGCAGCGCGACCGCGCCGGTCGTCTCGGCAAGTTTTTTTGCCGCGCCGATGCGATCGGCGTTCACGTCTTTCGTGCTGATGCCGAGCAGGCGCGACATCTCGCCCGGATGTGGCGTCAGCACCACCGGGCCCTTCGCGCTGCGCAATTTGTCGGGGCCGATAAGCGCGAGGATGTTGAGGCCGTCGGCATCGATGAGCATGGGACGGTCGAGCTGCACCGCCTCGTTGATGAGCCATGCGATGAGATCCTCGGTGCCGTCGCTGACGCCGATTCCGGGGCCGACCACGATCGCGCTCATCGGCTTGATCAACGAAGACAGCGCCTCGGTTGCCGCGCGCCCATCGAAGTGGCCGTCGCGATCGGCGATGGCCTCCGTCATCAGCTCGGCTTGCCCCGATGAGACGACGTCGGCGACGCAATTCGGAATCGCCGCAGTCACAAGGCCCGCGCCCGCGCGCAATGCTCCTCGCGAGGAGAGCAGCGCCGCGCCCGCTTTGCCGCGCGACCCGGCAATCACCATCACGTGGCCGTACATCCCCTTGTGCGAGTTGTCGATGCGCGGCGTCATCCAACCGCGAACGTCTTTCGCTTCGAGGAAAAGACCCTTCGGCGCGATTTCATCGATCGCTTGCGGAGCGAAACCGATCTGTTCGACTTTCAATTCGCCGCAATGTCCCGCGCCCGGATAGGAGACGTGGCCGAACTTCGCGAAGCCAAAGGTCACGGTGAGCGATGCATCGATGGCCGCGCCCATCACCGCGCCGGTGTCCGAATTGATGCCCGAGGCGATATCGACTGCGACGACGGGAACCTTCAGTGCATTGATTTGATCGATGGCAGCGCGAGGAAGTCCTTTTACCTCCGCATTGAGGCCGGTGCCGAAAATCCCATCCACGACGATTCCCGCCCGCTCGCGCATCGCATCAGCGAGCGCCGCTTCGGTTTCGACTTCGGTGACGACGCCGCCCGCAGAAACGAAATCCGCGTGCGCGCGTGCCGCATCACCTTTCAGCGCCGATGCCTTCGCGAGCAGGATGGCGCGCGCCTTGACCCCGGCTTGATGGAGCTTGCGCGCAACCACGAAGCCGTCGCCACCGTTGTTGCCCTTGCCCGCGACGATCAGCACGCCGTCGGAAATGCGCGCGCGATATTTCTCGATCGTGACGCGCGCCACCGCCTCGCCGGCATTGGTCATCAGTGAGTACGACGCGATTCCGTATTTTTCCTGGCTCAGGCGATCCAGTTCGCGACTTTGCGCGGCGGTGAGGAGCTTCATGATAGGTCGATGCTACCAGACTGTCGCCGCCATCGCATTTCTGTAGCATCATGCTCCGATGGTTCGGCTCAGCGTCAACGTCAACAAAATCGCGCTGCTGCGAAATTCCCGCGGCGGTGATATGCCCAGCGTCTTGCAGGCCGCGCGCACCTGCCTCAACGCCGGATGCCACGGCATCACCGTTCATCCGCGTCCTGACGCGCGTCACATCACCTACAATGATGTGCGCGAACTCGATGCGATGCTGCGCGCCGAGTATCACACCGAGTTCAACATCGAAGGTTACCCGACTGCGGATTTTCTCGACCTCGTGTGCGAGGTGAAACCGACGCAGGCGACGCTGGTTCCCGATCCGCCCGACGCGCTGACGTCGGACCAGGGCTGGGACTTCCTCGCGCATCACAAGTTTCTCCACGAGGTAGCGCACCGGCTGCATGACCGCGGTATACGAGTGAGCCTTTTCGCCGATGCCGACCCGTCGACGGTTTCCGGCGCGGCGGAATGCCACGCCGATCGCGTCGAGTTGTACACCGGCCCGTATGCGCATGCCTTCGGAACTCCGGATTTCGAGCGCGTGCTGGGTGAGCATCGCGCGAGTGCGCGCGTCGCCAAAAGCCTCGGCCTCGGCGTCAACGCAGGTCACGATCTCAATACGAAAAATCTTCCCGGGTATGTGAAAAGCGTGCGCGGCCTGCTCGAAGTATCGATTGGGCACGCGCTCTTCTGCGATGCAATCTATCTCGGATTGAAACGGACGGTGGGTCTCTATCTGAAAGCGATCGGCGCGACGCCAGGGGGTAAAGGCAAACCTTCCGCCCCACGAAAACGCTAGCGACTACTCGCCGACGCGGCGTTGGATGGCGTCGCCGATCTCGCGCGCAAGCGCACCGATCTGCGCCTGATCCGCGCCTTCGACCATCACGCGCGCCAGCATCTCAGTGCCGGAATAGCGCACCAGCAGGCGGCCGCTGCCCGCGAGGCGCTGTTCGGCATCGGCAATCAGCCGCGCGATATCCGGCATCTCACTGAGCGGAATGCGCTCCCTGACCCTTACATTTTGTAGGACCTGGGGCATCCGCTTCATCACGCGCAACTCGCTCAGCGGCCGGTTCGATTCCGCCACGTGCGAGAGCATCAGCAGCGCGGTAATCAGGCCGTCGCCGGTGGTCGAATGATCCATGAAGATGACGTGGCCGGATTGCTCGCCGCCGAGATTGTACGAATTGGTGCGCATCTCGCGGACGACCGCCGGATCGCCAACCTCGGTGCGAATAAGCTTGAGGCCGGAATCGCGCAGCGCCACCTCGAGGCCAAAGTTGCTCATCACGGTAGCGACCACAGTGTTGTCGCGAAGCGTACCGCCCTTGGCCATGCTGCGGCCCATCACCGCCATCACGTCGTCGCCGTCGAAGACCTCGCCTTTCTCGTCGATGAGCATCGCGCGGTCAGCGTCGCCATCGAGCGCGATCCCGAGGTGGCATTTTTCGCGCAGCACGGTTTCGCGAATCTTTTCGAGATGAACCGCGCCGCATTTATCATTGATGTTGATGCCGTTGGGATCGACGCCGATCGGCACCACTTCGGCGCCGAGCTCCTCGAGGACCTCGGGGCCGACTTTGTAACCCGCGCCGTTCGCGCAATCGATCGCGATCCGCATTGACTCGAAGTTCGCAGTGCGCGGCACGCAGGTTTTCAGAAACACGAGGTAACGCCCGAGCGCATCATCGATACGCGCGGCCTTGCCGATGTCGCCGTTACTTGCGCGCCCATGCGCTAACGCGCTGTCATCGAAAACCAGGTCCTCGATTTTAGCTTCGAGCTCGTCGTCGAGCTTGAACCCTTCGCGCGAGAAAAACTTGATGCCGTTGTCCTGAAACGGATTGTGCGAGGCTGAGATAACGACGCCGGCATCGGCCCGCATGCTGCGGGTGAGAAACGCGATGCCGGGGGTCGGGACCGGACCGACCAGCCATACGTCGACCCCCATCGAGCAAATGCCCGAGGCAATGGCGGTTTCCAGCATGTATCCGGAAAGCCGCGTGTCCTTGCCGATCAGAATCCTGCGATGGCGTCCGCTGGAGCCGCGGAACACATACGCCAGCGCGCGCCCCAGCTTGAGCGCGGTTTCCGAGGTGATCGGTTCTTCGTTGGCGATCCCTCTGACACCGTCGGTTCCGAACAGCTTACGACGTATGCTCATCTGCGGCGGCACTCCGTTTCTCGCGATAGAGTCGCAACCTGACTTTCTCGGGTGACTGGCGCACGACCTGCATGCCGTCGGGCAATTCGAGCTGCACCGGCACCTCATGCGAGCCCGGGGTCAATTCTTTCGCATCGACGTAAGCGAGGCTATTAGGATCGAGTCCCTGCAGCTTCAGGATCGGCCCGCGAATGGTCACGGTGGTGTGATTGGGAGCGACATTAAATTTGTAATCGCTGTCACGAACCTGCACGCTGACCGCGCGAAACTCGCGATCAGAAATCTTCTCCCCGATATGCGCCTTGGCGTCCACTCGCATTGCGGTAAGCGCGACCGAGGCGTTGGGACTCTCGAGGTCAATCTGGCGTTCGACGTCGGCACTGGCGCCATTGATGTCCAGCGGTTCGGTAGTGATTTGCGCCACAATGTTAACGTCGCGGCTGGGACCGATAGCCATCACTGTCTTCGGATTAGCTTCGACTCCGGCGAGGTTGTAGCCATTGGCGGGTTTGCCATCGACGTCGACGTGAATCGGAATGTCGCGTTGCACCATTCGATCGACATCGAGAAGAACTTCGGAAGGGGAAACGCTCGTCACCGTGGTCCCGCGTGGAACGGTGAACATGGTGGGGTTGATCTTGTACGATGCCTGCCCGGAGCCGATCCCGGAAAGATCGAGTCTGACCGCGAGGCGTTCGGGATTGAGCAGAGACAACAGTGTGCGCGGACCGTTGACCTGGATTTTCACAAAATCCGCGGGGTGATTGACGATCACCAGGCCTGCCGGGAGCCGACGATAATTAATCGGGATGTTGAGTTCATCGAAGGCGCTGCGCTGACCCGTATTGACGAAAAACCAGAGCCCGGTCGCAATCGCCAGCGATAACAATCGCAACGGAAGATTCTTGATGGCGCGCCGCCAGAGTCTGGTTGAAAGCGCCGGCTGTTTTTCGTCCACGATTGCCATCGCTACGCCAGCCTACCTGCCCATCGAATCGATTCCTACGCCGGGAGTTTTCGCAGCGTCGTCAATACTTCCGACGGCTCGAGCGCGCGCTTCAGTTCACCATCATGCGCGATCGAAATCGTGCCGTCCTCTTCCGAAACCACCAACACCAACGCGTCGGTGTCCTCGGTCATGCCGATCGCGGCGCGATGGCGCGTGCCCAATGAAAGGCTCACGTTGGGATTCGCGGAGAGCGGAAGCACGCATGCCGCCGATAAAATCTGATCGCCCTTAATAATCACCGCGCCATCATGCAGCGGCGAGCCGCGCATGAAGATATTCTCGATCAGCTCCGGCGACACTCGCCCATAGATCAGACGCCCGCTTTCGACGAACTCGTTGAGACCGTCTTCCTGCTCGATCACGATCAACGCGCCGATGCGCCGCGCTGAGAGCCATGCCGCGGCTATCGCGAGTTCCTCCGCGACTCCCGCGGTGCTGGTTCGCGCTCCAAAAAAAGGATTGGTGCCGACGCGGCTCAGCGCGCGGCGAATATCGGCCTGAAAAATCACCACCAAAATGATGATGATCGAACCGAGGAAGTTGTTGAGCAGCCAGTTGAGGGTGAACAGCCCAAAGACTTGCGAGGCGATGAAGGCGAAGCCGATCACCACCATCCCCACCACCATCTGCACCGTGCGCGTGCCGCGAATCAGCAACGCGATGCGATACACGACATATGCGACGATCAGGATGTCCGCGAGGTCCTGCCATCGCGTCGCCGGTAACAGGGGCAGATAGTTGTGCATCTGATTCAGCCGATCCTGCTGTGTGAAATCGCGGTCGCCATCGCCACTGCCGCGCGCGCCGGCCCGGGTTCATGCACCCGCACGATCGACGCGCCATTGGCGATCGCGATCGCGTCGATTGCCGCGGTCCCGAGTAACAACTCTTCAGCGCTCCCGCCGGCAATTTTGCGCACGAAAGTTTTGCGCGAGGTGCCGATCAATACCGGATAGCCCAGCGCGCAAATGCGAGGCAAGTTCCGAATCAACTCCAGATTATGCAAAGCGTTCTTCGCAAATCCGATTCCCGGATCCACGATGATGCGCGACCGCGTGATTCCATTCGCGATCGCAAAACTGGCCCGCGCGGCCAGGAACGTCACCACCTCCGCCACAACATTATTGTAGCGCGCAAACCTGATGTGATCTGCTGGTCCGCCGCGCATGTGCATCAGCACCACGGCGCATTTCGCCTTGGCCGCCAGCGAGGCCATGGCCGGGCCGGCGAGTGCGGTGATATCGTTGATGATCACGGCTCCTTCATCCAGCGCCAGTCTGGCGACCTCCACATGCCGGGTATCGATCGAAATCGGCACCCGCAACTTCCCGCCGAGGCGCCGCAGAACTGGGGTCACCCGGGAAAGTTCTTCCTCAATGGAAACCTCGTGAGCCCCAACCGGGCGCGTCGATTCGCCTCCGACATCGATGATATCGGCGCCAGCGGCTTCCATCTCGAGAGCGTGCGCGACGGCGCGGTCAGGATCGAGAAAGTTGCCACCATCGGAGAACGAATCGGGTGTGACGTTGAGGATGCCCATCACGGCGGGGAATCTGATCGCGACACCGCCCTTCAGCCTGAGAGCTGAAGGGCGGTTGATTTGTACAATATTTCGCTTAGCGACGCGCGTGACTATGCAAGAACCGGTTTGGGCGGAAACCCGGGAACCGGTGTCTCCTCGGGCTCCTTGGATTTTTCCTTGCCGAGTTCCGCTCCGGGCCGCGGCGGCTCGACGCGCGCCGGCAAAGCACCAAAGGGGTCGCGACCTTCACGGTACGCCTTAAGAACTTCGGCAACCTGAGCGCCGTCGAGGACTTCTTTCTCCAGCAACTGCTCCGCTACGGCGTGCAGAACCTTGATGTGCTCGGCGAGCAGGCTGCGCGCCTGCTGGTAAGCCTCTTCGATGATCCGCCGAACTTCGCGATCGATCTCGACCGCGGTGTGTTCCGAATAGTCTTTCTGATGGCCGAGGTCGCGACCGAGGAACACCTGCTCCTCGCGCTTGCCGAAGGTCATCGGGCCGAGTTCCTTGCTCATGCCCCATTCGCAGACCATCTTGCGCGACAGTTCAGTCGCCTTCTCGATGTCATCGCCGGCGCCGGTCGTCATATGGCCGAAGATGAGTTCCTCGGCAGCGCGGCCGCCGAACATCATCGAAAGACGCGTCATCAAATATTCGCGCGAATAAGTATAGCGGTCATCAACCGGAAGCTGCTGGGTTACGCCCAGCGCCATCCCGCGCGGAATGATCGTAACCTTATGGACCGGGTCGGCGCCCGGGAGCAGCATGCCAACCAATGCGTGGCCGGCTTCGTGATATGCGGTGTTGCGACGCTCCTCCATCGACATGACCATCGAGCGACGCTCGGCGCCCATCATGACCTTGTCTTTGGCGAGCTCGAAGTCGTTCTGTTCGACTTTTTCCTTGTTGCGCCGCGCCGCCAACAACGCGGCCTCGTTCACGAGATTCTCCAAATCGGCGCCCGAGAAGCCCGGCGTGGCGCGCGAGAGCCTATCCAGCTGCACGTCATCGGAGAGCGGGACCTTGCGCGTATGAACGCGCAAGATGCCCTCGCGACCTTTCACATCCGGGCGCGGAACCACGACCCGACGATCGAAGCGTCCGGGACGGAGCAGCGCGGGATCGAGGACATCGGGACGATTGGTCGCCGCTACAAGGATGACGCCTTCGTTTGCTTCGAAGCCATCCATCTCTACCAGTAGCTGATTCAGTGTTTGTTCGCGCTCGTCATGCCCACCGCCGAGGCCCGCGCCTCTATGGCGTCCTACAGCATCAATTTCGTCGATAAAGATGATGCAAGGTGCATGTTTCTTGCCTTGGACAAACAGATCGCGCACTCGCGAGGCGCCCACGCCAACGAACATCTCGACGAAATCCGAGCCCGATATGGAAAAAAACGGGACGCCTGCCTCACCTGCGATGGCCCTCGCGAGGAGGGTTTTGCCGGTTCCCGGCGAGCCTACCAGCAGGACGCCCTTGGGAATGCGACCGCCGAGGCGCGTGAAGCGTTTCGGATCGCGCAAAAACTGGATGATCTCCTCGAGTTCTTCCTTGGCCTCATCAATGCCGGCTACATCGGCGAAAGTGACTTTATGCGTGTTTTCGGTGAGCAGCTTCGCGCGGCTCTTCCCGAATGACATCGCTTTGCCGCCGCCAATCTGCATCTGGCGCATGAAGAAAATCCAGACCGCCACCAGCAGCAGCATCGGGAACCATTGCACCAGCGCGACCATCCACCATGGATCGCCTTCGGCGGGCTTCGCGGCGATTTTCACGCCTTTGGTGCGCAGGGTCTTGACGATATCGGGATCGGTCGGCGAATAGGTTTTGTAGTGTTCGCTGCCGGTGGTGACGTAGTGAATCGAATTGCCCTGGATGGTGACCTCGGCAACTTCACCCTTATCAACTTGATTGAGGAAGTCTGAAAAGATTTCTTCGGGCTCACGAGTTTGCTGTCTGCTGAAGATGTTGAACAGCAGAAGAAACATCAGGCCCAAAACGAGCCATAGCGCAATACTGCGGGAAAATTGATTCATCCCAATTAACAGGCTACACGCGGGTTAAATCGTTGGCAACGACGATTCATCATCTTAATGATGCCGGCTAATGATTGAAGATGCCGGCGTTGGATGCCCGCACGCGCAGCACCCGCTCCGTTCTTTCAGTCACCAATCCGACTCGTCCTCGCACGATGCCCGGAATCCACGCGATGGCTCCCTTTAGTTGAACGATCGGAAATATGCCGCGCTCCGCGATCGGAAGTTTCTCGTCGATGAAAATATCCTTGACCTTGCGATGTCCACTCATTCCGATCGGCGCGATGCGGTCGCCGGTGCGGAAATTTCGCACCATGAGTTCCCCTGCGGCCTCGGCAGCGTCGAAGAGCGCCTCGAACTTGCTCGTCGGCGTTGCAGCTGCCGTATAGGGAATCGTCGTCATCTCAAACACAAATCCTGGGTCCGGAATCCTGGTAACGCCTTCAATCAATCTAATCATGAACGGAGCCGATGCGCTCTCACTCCCAGCGGTCTTGAGGAGCCGGTATTCGCGCACCAGCCGCAGACCCGCGATATCCACCGAACCATTCGATGGGCCCTCGAGGCATAGTCGCCGAAGCGCCTCGATATGGGTACGCTCAATTCGCCGCAAACTGCCGGTCTCATGTTTGATGTATTGGCGGATGAGCTCCGCCTGAAGCGCAGGATGAAGTGCCGCAAAATGTGAGATGTCGAGGCCGCTAACCGAGACGCTCGATTCAAGTTCGCGCTTCGCCGCCGTGCTGACGAAATCGTCGAGCGCGCGCATCTCGGAGGCGAGCTGGACCAGCCGGTTGCGGAGCCCCGGCGCATAGTTGGCCTCCAGCATCGGCATCAGCTCAGTGCGAACTCGATTGCGCAGGTAGGTGGAGGACTGATTGGAGCTGTCGTTCACAAACTTCTCGCCGATGCTCCTTAAATACGCCGTCACCTCCTCGCGGGTTACAGCGAGCAGCGGCCGAATGATGCGCCCGGGTCCTCGCTCCGCCATTGCCGCGATCCCTGCCGCGCCGGCGCCGCGCAGCAGCCGCATCAGCACAGTCTCCGCTTGATCATCAGCCTGATGCGCGGCGGCGATATACTCCGCGCCGACCCGATCCGCCGCCGCATTGAGGAACGCATGCCTCGTCTCCCGCGCGCGCTCCTCAAGATTTGGAGTATCGACCGAGAGATCGCTTGCGCGCTCGATCACGAGGGCGACTTCGAATCGCGCGCCCAGTTCGCGCACAAAAGCCTCATCGCGATCGGATTCGGCGCCGCGGATTCCATGATTGAGATGCGCCGCCGCGACGCGATAGCCGAAGGGCTTCCGCAGCGCGAGCATCGCGTGGAAGAGCGCAACCGAATCCGCCCCTCCCGACAACGCGACGAGAACGGTCGCCTCGCGCCGGATGCCGATTCGCGTCAGGCTGTCAGCGACCGCCCTCGGCATTCGGTTTTCACGCCTGTCTCCCACTCTTTCATTCTGGTTCCCCTTCCACTTCAGGGGAAGGGGTCAGGGGTTAGGTCTCCGGCACGCCGCCGCAATCTTACTCACCACGGCTTCGAAGTCTTCGGCGAGTTCCTCGTTCCTGATGCGAAGGGTGCCGATGCCCATTTGCGCCAGCGCATGATCACGTTCGCGATCCAACTCCATTTGCCCATCGTGAATCGGCCCATCCAGCTCGATCGCCAGGCGAGCGGCTGCACAATCGAAGTCGACGATGAATCCGCCGATCACCTGTTGTCGGTGAAAATGAATTCCCTCGACTACGCTGCGCCTTAGTCTGCTCCAGAGGAGCCGCTCCTCGGGAGTCATATTGCGGCGCAACGTTTTGGCGAACGCGACTTTTTCAGCGGCAACCGGCTGCCTGCGCGTGATCGGAATTTTGATTCTGGCGGGCATCGGAGACCTAACCCCTGGCCCCTTCCCCTGAAGTGGAAGGGGAAACGGATTTGAAGACAAATATTCCTCTCGCGTCAGTGAGACAATTGTATTCGACATTCGGTTAGCGGAAGCCAGCGGCCGTGGTCGGAAGCTTCTCGAGAGCGGCCGCGGTGCGGATTCGGTATCGGGAATTCCATGATCAGGTGAGCCGTCGTGACTCGATCGCCAAAGGGATCGCAGCGTGAGCACCGCACGCAAGAGCGCGACCTTCTGGTTCCCCTTCCACTTCAGGGGAAGGGGTCAGGGGTTAGGTCTCCGGCACGCCGCCGCAATCTTACTCACTGCGGCTTCGAAGTCGCCGGCGAGATCCTCGTTACTGATGCGAAGGCAGATTCGATGCCAACCGTATCGTTCCCTTCTCTCGCTCTTTTTCGCGAGAGAAGGTGGTCGGCGCGCAGGTCGCTCTTTATCTTGCGACCAGCGTGACGACCGGATGAGAGCCGCGCGCCTCGCGCGGTGGTGGAGTGCCGCGAACCTCCGACCCGCCCGCCACTCCGCCTCTTCTTCGCTCCACTCTATCGCACCTCCTTTTCATGTTACCCTGACGAAAGCATACGAAGGATCTAGACTCTCGAGTGTCACCATACGGGCGGACGGCCACGTCCCTCTGTCATCAAAATTCCCGACTAACCTTCGATTTCTGAGTAGTCCGATTCTCTGATCTTTCATTCCATAAGTTCAAGTTGTGTGCTCACAGGCGTGGACAAACGGATCACAAAGGGCTAGCAGGCACGTCGATGAAAGGCAGGTACGTAAGGTTGCAACGCTCTCTTGCCCGGCCGCCGGGAGTCAGCCGCCCCCACCGACCGCAGCGGAGCGCCGCGCAGCGAGATCCGTGCAACTCCACCGCCGCGCGCGCAACGCGCGCGGCTCTCATCCGGTCGGCATAGTTGTCGCGAATCATCAGAGCGACAACTTCGCCGACCACCTTTTTCGATTCGCTTCGACTCCGCTGGCGCTCCGCCTCAGCGGCTCCGCGCTCTCGCGAAAAAGAGCGAGAGAAGGGAATCTACAAGCATACCCCCACTTTAATCCGGCCCCTATTCGACAAATGGGAGCGGGAAAGAGGGTTAGGTCCTCGACGACAGCTGGTCGAGCAGATGCAAAATCACCCCGATGCCCGGGAGATTGATGCCGAGATCCTCGCCAAGCGAGCGGATGGTGCGGATGCGGCGCAGAGTCGCCTCGGTATAGACCGGTACGCGATGACCCTCGACTTCCAGCATCGTGGAATGCGTAATCAGCTCCTCAAATTCCCATAGCCTGAGCTGATCGTCGCTGATGCCGCCCAACGTGCGAAGGGCCTCGCGGCTTAGATATGAGATTTCCCGCGTTCGGCGCGCGCGCGAGGTTACCCTGCCCTTGAAAACTTTGACCCTCGAAGCCATCGGCGAATCAGCTCCGCATCAAGTCGGCGCGAGGATCGGGAACGCCGCGTGCCTGACGCTTTTCGGCGAGCTGCTCCATCAGCGTGCGTTCCTCGGCAGTGAGGCCGGTGGGAGCCAGCACCTTGAGCTCATACATAAGGTCGCCCGCCGGCTCCGTGCCACGTCCCGGAATGCCGCGCCCTTTGAGCCTCAGCGTTTTGCCGGTCTGGCTGTCAGCGGGAATTTTGAGCGATACCTTACCGCCGCCCAGCAAAGGCGCGGTGACTTGGGCGCCGAGCGAAGCTTCATAATCCCATACCGGCAACGCCGCGCGCAGGTCGCGGCCGGAGATCGAAAACAACGGATGCGGCTCGAGGCGCACGCTCAAAAACAAGTCTCCATTCAAATCGGGACGCGGACCCTTGCCGCCCTGCCCTTTGAGCCGGATGCGCGTGCCCTCGGCTACTCCCGGTGGAATCGAGACCTCCAGCGTTCGATGCCCGGGGATGACGCCGCTGCCGCCGCAGTTCGGACATACCTGCGCTGAGCGGATGAGCTTCACTTTGCCCTGCTTCTGCTCCGAAGCCACCATTCCGGTGCCGCCACAAACCGTGCACTCGTCTTCGGCGGTGAGTTCGAGCCGCCGCTTCGCCCCGTGCATCGCTTCCTCGAGGGTGACGCGCACATCGGCACTGAGATCAGGCGCCTTCTGTGGCCGCGGCTTGGCGCCGAAACTGAAGGATTGGAAATTGCCGGGACCGGTCCGGCGCGCATTGAACGGCGAATCGCCAAAGCCGAAGAACTGCGAAAAGAAATCGCTCATGTCGCCGCCGGCTTCGAAGCCCGCGCCATGGGCACCTTGCCCGCCTTGACTGGCGGCATAACGGCGCAGGATTTCTTCCTGGTCGAGGCCATGCTCCCAGTCCGCGCCGAGCTGGTCGTATTTGCGCCGCTTCTCGGCATCGCTGAGGACCTGGTAAGCCTCGTTGATGTCCTTGAACTGCGCCTCGGCCTTCTTGTCGTTGGGATTTACGTCGGGATGGTATTTGCGCGCGAGCTTGCGATAGGCCGACTTGATCTCGGCCTCCGATGCGCTGCGTTCGACGCCGAGGACTTTGTAATAGTCTTTAAATTCCATGCAATTGAGGTCTGCTTAATGAAGATGTGCACGAACGCGGCGCGGCGCAACCATTAGAGCGGAAATCAGTTCTCCCCTGCCCGCTTCATGCCGCCCGATGAGCCCTCGATTTTGAGGCCCTTCAACCGCTCTTCCATCGCGCGAAGATCGGTTTCCAAGCGCGCCTGCCGCCGCCAGATGAACATCACGTACGCGAAGATGACCACGAAGATGATGGTGTAGGCGGCGAACAGGTAGTCGAAATGTTCCATCAATCGTTTCCTAATAGTCGCCTGCCGCAGCCTCGATCAGCGCAACATCGCGCCTGATGATGGTTAGCCGGCTGCGGGTGCGCAACTGCTGGAAGCGCAGCATCAGTAGCCATCCGAACATCACGGTGAACGCCGCGAGCGAGGTCAGCAGCGTTATCACCATCCGCGGATCTTCGAGGCCGTGCTCGCCGGCGCGGGTGACCAGCACCGCGGGATGAATCGTGCGCCACAGCCGGACGGAGAGAATCACCACTGGCACATCGAGCGCCGCGACAATTCCTATGACGGCGCCGAAGCGCGCGACCTCGGGAGTGTCATCGGCTATCGCGCGCAGCATCAGGTATCCACCGTAGAGCAGCCACAGGATGAACGTCGTGGTGAGGCGCGAATCCCAGGTCCACCAGGTGCCCCAAATAGGCTTCGCCCACAACGACCCGGTGATGAGGACCAGGGTGCAGAAGACCATCCCGATTTCGGCTGCGGCGTAGCCAAGGTCATCCCAAATCTGATCCTTGAGCCATAGATAGAAAACTCCCGCGATGGCGACGATACCGAACGCCGCGAACGCCACCCATGCGCACGGGACGTGGAAATAAAAAATCCGCTGCACGATGCCCTGGTCTTCCTCGGTCGGGACCCATTCGAAAATCATGTAGAGCGAGACGAGCATCGAGACGAGCGTCGTCCATCCGAGCGCGGTACTGACTTTGTTACTCATGCTATCTCTTCTCCCCTTCCCAAAAGGGGAAGGGGTCGGGGGTTAGGTCTAATCCTCACGGATCACATGCTCAAAGAGCAATGCGCCCAGCGTGACGAAGAGGACATCAAAGGCGAGCAGTATTCCGAGCCATTGCGAGGCAGCCGCGAGCGGGAAACCGGACAGCGCGGCCTCGCTCGCTTTCACGCCCGCGATGATCGCCGGAATAAACAGCGGAATCGCGAGAATCGGGAGCAGCAAATCGCCCGCGCGAGTGCGGCCGGAAATCGCAGCCAGCAGCGTCGCCAGCGCCGCGAATCCCAGAGTGCCGAGCATCAGCGATGGCGCCAGGCGCGCGAGGTCCGCGCCGAAATCGAGGTTGAAGAACAACGTGATGAGGACGACGGCGGCGACCTCGACTATTGCCATGAAGGCAAACGCCGCCACAAACTTCGCGGCGTACAGCGCGGCAGGATCGATCGGGCTGAGCGTCAGCGCGCGGATACATCCGTTTTCGTTTTCGGCAATCATTGCGCGGCTCGCGCCGAGCATCCCGGCGAAGACCAATGCTACCCATAGCGCCGCGGCGGCATCGCGCGCGCGATCGGCGGGCTGCGGATTCAGCGCGAACACCAGCACCACCATTATCAGGAGCGAGAGCGCGAACAGCGCGAGGGTGCTCTGGCCGCTGCGAATCTCGATGCGCAGGTCCTTGCGCAATATCGCGGCGAAGGCTCCCATCGATCAGGCACCGATCCGCGAGCGATGAGGCGCGCGAACCTCATCGGCGAGCGGCAACACGCGGCCATTGATGATTCGATACTCATCCGTCTCGATACCGAGGTCGAAGGTCGAATGCGCGGTGAGCAATGCCGCACATCCGCGCGCGATTGCCGCGCGAATCAGGCTGGCAACGATCGCGACACCCTCGGAATCGAGTGCGGCAAATGGCTCATCGAGGAGGAGCAGCTCCGGCTCGATCATCACGGTGCGCGCGATCGATAGCCGCTGCTCCATGCCGCGGGAAAATTCGCGCACGCGTTCATCTATCGAGGCATTGAGTCCGACCGCATCGATCCATTTTTTCGCGAGGTCATCGCGATTCGGCAGACCATAGAGCTCGGCGTAAAACTGGAGATTCTCGCGCGCGGTCAGATTCGGATAGAGCCAACTCTGATGAGTGAGCATCCCGATGCGCCGTCGTGCGACGCCGAGATCGCGACTGCTCTCGCCGAACACAATCGCATCACCGGAAGTCGGCTGCGACAGTCCAGCGAGGATTCTAAGCAACGTGGATTTTCCCGAACCGTTGCCGCCGATGAGGAGTGCGCAGCGGCCTTCTTCAATCTGAAAATTGACCTCGCGCAGGACCGGCGTGACACCGAAAGTTTTGGTTAGTCCACGAGTCTCGACAATCGGCCGCGCCATCACGAGGCTCGGGTCGCCACCCGCTCACCGCGCAGCGGCGTGCCGCATTCGCCGCAGAAGTTTCCCGCCATTGGAGCGCGCATGCCGCATTGGGGACAGAACCTGATGCGTCTGCCGCCAGCGATTTCAGCGGTCGCCGCGCGAGGTAACGGAGCCGGCGCCGAAATATTTCCCAACCCCGAGACAATCGGAATCGCCGGCTGAGGCTTGGACATCGCCGCGATTTCATTGGCGATCGCGGCCGCCTCGCGCAGCTTGGGCCGCACCGTGACCGCGGCGAGTTTGGCGGCGCGTTCCTGATCCTTGAATTTCTCGATCGCGGTCATCGCTTGCAGCGCGCGTCCCTGCAGCGAGGCGCGCAGCGACTCGTAGTCAGCAACGGAGAGTTTGCCCATCTCGCGATCGAACTCCAACTCGCGCAGTCCCTGCACCGCGAGAGCATGCTCATGCTCCCAATGCTCGAGCTCGATTTCCTCGCGGCCGCGTTTCGCTCGCGCGCGAAGGCCACCGGCCAAAGGCGCGGCGACAAACAGCGCGACGCCCCACACGATCAGAAATGCCGCGATATAGAAAGCCACTAGAGATGTCCCTTAACTTCTGCTTCCAGTTTCTCGCGGAGCCTGGGATCGATCACCGGGACGCGCTCCGCCACGGCGTCGGAGCCCGCCGGTAGCGATGGTGATTGATGCCTCCACCTGCCGAGCATCAGCACTATGGATCCGCCACCCACAGTGAGCGCGAAAAACGGCATTATCCAGGCGAGCAAGTTGAAACCCTCGGTGGTCGGGGCAGACAGGATCTTCTCGCCGTATTTTTTGCGATAGAGCGAAATTATCGCGGGTCGATCCATGCCCTGGTCGAGCATCTTCGAGATTTCGCCACGCATCGGGACTGAAAACCCGCAGGTCGGCATGTTGCAGTTAGCCACTGTGAGTCCACATCCGCATTGGCAGGTGAGGCCCTGAGCGACATCGTCGACGATGGTCGAAGAGAACGCGGGTGCGCCCATAAAGAGCACCAGCGTGAGGAATGCCACACCTGCCGAGAGGCGCATCATCGCTCTACTCGCCACCGGGCGCCGATTCTACGGCGACCCGTTCCCTGCCGCGACTGAGCGCCTCGGCGATCGCCGCGCGCTCGCGCACGTTGGGCCACATCGCGATGACGGTACCGAGGGCCATCACCAAGCCGCCCGCCCACAGCCAGAACACCAGCGGCGTGAGGAACACCTGGAAGGTCACCATCCCGCTCTGGTCCTCGATTCCGGCGAGCACGACATAGAGGTCGTAGAGCGGCGTCGAGCGGATCGCGACCTGCGTCGCGGGCTGTTGAGGCTTCTTGTAGAAGAGCTTCGCCGGATACATCGCGGCGACGGGTTTCCCGTTGCGCGTCACTTCGACTTCGGCCGTCGCGCTTTCCAGATGTGGCGTGCTCAGCGGCGTCAGTGACTCGAAGTGCAACATGTACGGGCCGACCGCGAAGCTCTCGCCCGGCTTGACGGTCTTCTTCACCTCGATGCGAAAAAACGACGACCCGACGATGCCGATGAACGCCATGATCACGCCGACGTGGATGATGTATCCGCCGTAGCGCCGATTGTTCTTCGAAACCAGGTTCACCAACGCGCGCGGCGTGGTCTCATGCACCATGTGGCGTCGAGCGGTGACGCCGCGCCGGAACTCGACTGCGATCGTCGCCGCCACGAATGCCACCAGCGATACCGCCGTCAGCACATACCACTGCGTGATCTCGACGCCGAACATTACGAGGCCGGTGACGATGCCGACAATCGCGGGTGCGGCGAAATGATTGGCTAGATTTTTCAGCGTCATCCGGCGCCATGCGATCAGCGGCCCCACCCCCATCAGGAAGATCAGACCGAGGGCGAGTGGTCCGTTAACGCGATTGAAGAATGGCGGCCCGACGGTGATTTTCACGCCGCGCACCGCTTCCGAGAGCACGGGAAAAATCGTGCCCCAGAACACCGCGAATGCGATCCCGACCAGCAGCAGGTTATTGAAGAGAAATGCGGCCTCGCGCGAGAGGTAAGATTCGAATTCCGCAGGACTGCGCAAATCGGGCACACGATAGATCAGCGCACCGGTGTAAACGAGCGCGACCAAAATCAGGAACGTCAGGAAATACGGCCCTAGCCCCGATTGCGTGAAGGAATGCACCGAGGAAATCACACCACTGCGGGTGATAAAGGTGCCGAACAGAGTCAGGAAAAACGCGAGCCCGATCAGCGCGAGGTTCCACACCTTCAGCATGTCCTTGCGTTCCTGGATCATTACTGAATGTAGATATGCGGTCATCACCAGCCACGGCATGAAGGCCGCGTTCTCGACCGGGTCCCAGGCCCAGTAGCCGCCCCATCCCAGCACTTCATAAGCCCAGCGCGCGCCGAACAGGTTGCCGAGCGTGAGGAAGAACCATGAGAAGATCGCCCATCGACGCGTGGTGCGAATCCAGCTTTCGTCGAGCTTGCCGGTGATAAGCGCCGCCGCCGCGAATGCGAACGGCACCGTGGTGCTGACATAGCCGGTATACAAAGAGGGCGGATGAATCGCCATCCAGTAGTTTTGCAGCAGCGGATTTAAGTCGGAACCCTCCGCCGGACGCACCGCGAGGAGATCAAAGGGGCGCGTCACGAAGTTGAGCATGCCGAGGAAAAACACCGCGACGATCGCCATTACCGCGAGCGCGTAGGGAGCGATTTCCGGATTCCGGCGACGATTCTGGAACGCGACGATGGAGGCGAAGGTCGAAAGCAGCAGCGTCCATAGCAGCAGCGATCCCTGCTGCCCGCCCCATAGCGAGGTGATTTTGTAAATCGTCGGGAGCGTAGTGCTTGAATACGATGCGACGTACTCGAGGGAGAAGTCGCTGCTCAGCAGACCGACCCATAGCGAGACTGCCGCGATCGCAACCATTGCGGTCATCGCCCAGATAGCATGGCGCGCGCTGACGATGATCTCAGTCGCGTTACGTCTCGCGCCGTAAATATTCGCGGCGATCGAGTAGAGCGCGAGTATCAGCGCGATTGCGAGCGCGAGCTGTCCGAGATTCGGCATCGAGGTGCTACTTCACCTGCTTGGGTTTGTACTTCGAAGGACAACTCGTCATCACCTGCGTCGCGCTGATGCTATCCGCGCCCGCCAGGTGACCTTCCACGATCACATCCTTGTTCGCCGCGAACATGTCCGGCTTGGGTTGCCCCACGCATATCACGCTGAACGCCGGTGATGCGGAAATCGCGACCTTCTTCACCGCGCCGTCGTCATCAGCATCGGGGATCTGGTAGATGCCGAACTTCAGGGTCAACGTCAGTGGATCCCAACTGATAGTGCCGGGACTGACGCGGCCGGCGACGCGCAATCCCTGCCCTTCGAGGCTGGCGTGTCGCGCTGCGATCTCATTGACGGTCATGTAGTACTCGGAGGTGTTCTGAATCGCCGCGTAAATAAGGTAGCCGACGGCTAGGGCTATCAAGCCTGCCCCGACGAAAAAGCGGGACCTAATTCGCATATCCGGTTCGAATCTCCAGCCGCGAACAACTCACGGCGCGCTTCCGATTTGCCCCAATTGTGTCAGGAGATTTTAGGCATAACAACCAACTTCCCAGCATCGCTGGGAAGTTATCCTGAGCGTTGCGCGAAGGATCTCGAAGGTGCCGATGTCCGGGAAATCATCCTGAGCTTGCCGAAAAGAATCCCGCGTTTAGTCCTCAGAATCGTCGACCCCGCCGTCCCGAGGCCCAAACGCGACTCCGCGTTTCGACGCGCGAATGAAATCCACCATTTCTTGGGCTTCGGGCGTAAGCTTCTCCGAGGCGATGCGTTCGAGCGCCAGCTTGAGGTTCTGGCGCTTGCTGAACAGCGCCAGGAAAACCTCGCGAATCGCGCGAATCTGGCCCGCATTGAAGCCGAGGCGACGCAAGCCGATCACGTTGATACCTCGCAACGTGTGCGTCCCGTCCATGATGCAGAACGGCGGAATGTCGCGGCTGGTGCGCGAGAGCCCACGCATCATCGCCAGCCCTCCGATGCGCGTGTACTGATGCACCACGCAGTTGCCCGAAACCAGCGCCCGATCGCCGACTTCAACCCATCCTGCGAGGAGCGCTCCGCCCGCGATGATGGTCGAATTGCCGATGCGGCAGTCATGCGCGGCGTGCGAGTTCTGCATGAAGAAGTTGTCGTCGCCGACAATCGTCACTTCGCCGTGCTCGCTGCCGCGATGAATCGTGGTGCCCTCGCGAAAAACATTGCGATGACCAATGCGAACCTTGCGCGTGCCGCCGGTGTAGGCGATGTCTTGCGGCTCATCGCCAATCACTACATTGGGATGAAGTACATTGCTCTCGCCAATTTCGGTATCGCCAAAGATCGCGACGTGGCTGATGAGGCGGGTACCCGCGCCGAGGCGAACCTTGCCCTGAAGCAAGCAGAAGGGACCGATCTCGACTCCGGCACCCAATTCCACTGCATCGCCGACGACGGAACTGGAATGAACGGACCCGGACGCAGCTCCGCCGCTCAATTGAGGTGCCTCTTGTTCTTGAGTGCCTCGGCGCTCAGGTCGTCGTCAGGATGCTCGGTTTCATCGACGGTTTTGCCGGCAACGCGATAGTTCTCGCTCGCCCAGGTTCCGAGGTCGATCATCTGGCATCGTTCCGAGCAGAAGGGCCGGAAGCGATTGGCGGTCGTCATGTCGACTGGCTTCCTGCAAATCGCGCATCGCATCTTAAAGGAGAAGGTGCCAAATCTTTTTCGATCTCGCAACTTGGCTCAGAAGACGTCGGTATTGGTGCAGTTCGCGTTACCCCCGGCCGGGCGGAAGGTCGAGGTGTGAGAATCGTAGAACAGCTTCTTCACGTAGCAGAAGCGTCGATCGAGCGCCGGGCCTTTGTACTCGATACTGACCCGCACCATCAGGTGCACCCCACCGCTGATGATCCTTTTGTATTCGTCGGAATTCAAAAAGAGATAGAAGAAATGCGGCACCCCAGGTGAGACCGTGCCCTGATCGCTGGCGGTTCCTTCGCCATCGTGAGGCGGAATCGGTTTGCCGTCGAGAAGCGCTTCGGCGGCGATAATCGCGCCATCCGCCGGTATCGGACCGAAGTTCCGGAAATCCACCACGATCACCGGTTCCGGAGAGTCGGTCCGTTCGAAGGTAACCTTATCCACTCCGAGGAAGGGCCGATCCGAGATGGCGAATATCAATTCGGAGACTTTATAGGTCCGCCAGGTAGCGAGCGCGGTGAAAGCCGTCGCTGCCACCATCATCAAGGCCATGAAGTCCGCGACGGTAAGGATGCGCCGCTCGGTGCGCAGAATCTCGCGCGCCTGCGCCTCGATGCGCCGCTCGGCTTTGCCTTCCTCCCCTCGCTCCGCCATATCCACCGCGAGTTATACCGATGCGCAGCGAATGAGGCTATACGCTTATCCTGCCACTAATTCAAAGCGAAGGCGCGGACGGCGTTGTCATACAAAATTTTGCGCTTGCTCTCCGCCGCGATCGGCTGCTTCAGCATCGACTCGATTCCCCAGGGGAAAGTGCCATCCGGATGCGGATAGTCGGTATCCCACAGGAAATTGTTGTCCCCGACCAGATCGACCGCCGCCTTCATCGTAGGCTCATCGCCACGGAACGCGACGAAGATATTGGATTTGAAGTATTCCGTCGGACGCCGAGTGAGATATTCATGCTCGGAGTTGCCGCTGAAATTCCAATGCTGCTCCATCCGCTGCAGCCAATAGGGAACCCATCCGCCGTCGGCCTCAACATGCACGACTCGCAGCTTCGGGAATTTCTCGAAAATGCCGTACCAGATGAGTCCGGCCATCGCCGCCATCGCCTCAAACGGATGCGACAGGATGTGGCCACTGACATGGGTATCCATGCGATCGCCGAATGACGGCACCGAGGCCGAGGCGGATTCATGCGTCGAGATGGGCTTGCCGAGCTTTTCGATTTCCGCGAAAAGCGGCAGATAGGCCTCGCTGAACAGAGTGCGGCCTGCGACTGGATTGGGACGAATGTAGAAACTTACGGCGCCATTTTTTGCCGCGCGATTCGCCTCTTTGACGGCTTCTTCTACATCCTGCATCGGCAAAATCGCGGATGCGCGCAGACGTTTCGGATCCTTCGAGCAATAGTCAATCGCCCAGTCGTTGTAGGCGCGGCAGCATGCGGCGAGCAGCTTGGTGTCGCGGAACTCGCGCCCGAGCATCTGCCCGGCAGCGGTAGGATAGACCACCTGCACATCGACGCCCTGCTCGTCCATGTCCTGCAGGCGACTCTCGGGGCTGAAGCCGACCTTGCTGGCGCGCTCGAAGCGCTCCATCGCCTTGCGCACAGCTTTGAAGAAGGCGGGCGCCGCCATCGGATACTTGCCCTTCTCGCGCGTGAACGGTTCGCCCTCGACGAGAAAAGTACGCCGGCCCGATTCCGCTGCGACGCCCATTTTCGGGGCCTGCGACTTGTATTTTTCATCGATGAACTTTTCGAACACCCAATCGGGTTCCATCAGATGGGCATCGACGTCGACAATCTTGAATCCGTCTTTCATATTGATGTCCTCTCAATAGGCGGTTTGATTCGGAATGATCAGTGCCTTGGTGCCTTTGCGCGCGCGCAACAACTCGAACGCCTCGATCCCGTGGGCGATATCGTAACGATGCGTCACCATCGGACGGAGTTCCACCGCGCCCGACGCCACCAGCGCAATCGCGCGACGCCAGGTCTCGGGCGTGCGGACGCGCGAGTTAATGATCTTGATGCCGTGGAAGAAAAACGCGCGCAGCTCCGTCGAAGTCAGATCGCGTGCCGGCCATCCGATCAGGACCAGCTCGCCGCCGCGGCGCATCAATTCACGAGGCGAATCGATCATCCCGCATGCGTCGAAGACCACCTCGGCGCCGTCGGGCGGGAGCATCGCGCGCACCTGCTCCTTCCAATCGCCCTTGTCAGCGACGACGGTCTTGAATCCCATCTCGCGCGCGAGGGCGAGGCGCTCCGTGTCCACCTCGAGTCCGGTGATCACGATCGACGACACCCCTTGCGCGCGCGCCGCCATCGCAACGCTGAGCCCAATCGGCCCTGGCCCTTCGACGACGCAACTGTCGCCGGCCTTGAGGCATGATTGCTCGACCGCATGCAGTCCGGTGCCGAACGGCTCGAGCAGCGCGGCGGTTTCGAAATCCATCATGGGCGGCACGAGGTAGGAATTGCCGACGGGCGCGATGACATATTCTGCGAATGCCCCGCCGAGATGCGTCGGCGAAGTGCACAAATTGAAGCGTCCCGAGCGACAGGTGCTACAACGTCCGCAGTGCCCGAATGGATCGAGTGCGACATGATCACCGGCCTTGAACGTGGTCACGCCCGCGCCGACTTCGACGACCTCGCCGGCGGGTTCATGTCCGATGACGGCCGGGAGTCGCGCGACCATCCGATCGGCGCCCAGCTCCCATTCGTAGATGTGGAGATCCGAGCCGCAGATGCCGCAGGCGGCGACTTTGACCAGCAACTCGCCGGGGCCGGGCTTATTGACCGGTACCTCGATAATCTCAGCACCGAATGCGGGCTTGGTTTTCGCGATTGCCTTCATCTTCGTCGCGCCTCCATCAGAGCCGGAGAATAGCGCGTTGGAAAAAAAAGCGTTAGCGCCGCGTTTCCTCGCAATCAACCTGGGATTAAGCTCGGCATCAGATCAACGGAGGGGCTGATGAGCGACACGCTGGCCCCCTTAATCCTCGATTTCCTCGAATGGATTGCCGTCCGGCCACGCCCGTATGCGGAAGTCATCGAGACGTGGCGCACCTCATGCCCGAGGTTCACCATTTGGGAAGATGTCGTCGACCTTGGATTTGTGATTCGACGGCGAGAGGCCGAGGGACTAATCGTCGATCTGACGCCGCGCGGACGCATTTTCCTCGAAAGAAGTGAACGCTATTCCCAATGCCGCAGCGGGACGCCGCGGTAGCGCATCCGAGGGCGAATCAATCGATTGTTTTGGTACTGCTCCAAGGCGTGCGCGATCCAACCTGCGGCGCGCCCAACTGCGAAAATGGCGGCCGGCGATCCGAGTGGAAATCCCAGCATCCGAATGCAGACCGTCAGATAGAAATCCAGATTCGGGCGCAGCCGTTCGCGTTTGAAAACGGCCTGTTCAATTTTCAGCGCAGTTTCGTAAAGCTTGCGGCCCTTGCGACGCGCGACGGTCTGCGCAGTCTGCTTGAGGAGTACCGCGCGCGGATCGCCCTCGGGATAAATCGCGTGACCGAAACCCGGCGGGAGGCGATGCTCGCGGCCGAATAACTCCAGGCATTGGTCGAGGCGCACGCCGTGGTCGAGTTCGGCAAGCATCTCCTCGATCCGGTCACAGGCGCCGCCGTGGATCGGGCCTGACAGCGAGCACAACGCGGCCAGTATCGAGGCATAGAGATCGGCGCCAGTGCTCGCCACGACGCGCGCGACAAAGGTCGAGGCGTTCAGCTCATGCTCTGCGCATGCCACTAGCACCCGATTCATCGCGTCGATTTCGAAATCAGCCGCGCCGGTGCCCGCCACATTTCGCAGCAGCCGCTCGGCCATCCCGCCCTCGCCGTCGGCATGCGCGCGAGATTTTCGCGCGAGCGGCAATGGCAGCATCGAAACAATCAGTTTCGCGCGCGCCGGGCGGTCCAGCTTTTCGCCATGCCGCTCCCATGCCGCGAGGCTCGGCATCATCGCGGATAGCTTCAGCAGCGGCGGTGCGTCGTCGCCCATCGCGGCAATCGCGGTCGCCACCGGAGGCGGAATCTTTGCCGACGCTATCTCAGCGCAAAGTTCGGCGGCGGCCTCTGCCGTTGGACGCTCGCCATTCCAAAGCAGGAGGCACACTTCCTCGAAGGCGGCGTGCTCGATTACCTCTTCGATTGGATAGCCACGATATGCGAGGCGGCCATCCGCAATCGAGCTGACCGCGGATTCGGTGACGATAACGCCGGGAGCGGGCCCCTCAGCCGCCGCTCGAACCGGTTGAGCGACCGTTACCCATGACGACGCGTCAGGCAGGCTGCGCGCGCGACGCCCGCGCTCGGGAGCGACCAAGCCTCGCAACGCCTCGATATCAGCGCGACGATAGAGCGCCTGGCGCCCGACCCGGCGCCGATAGCTCTTGATCCAGCCCCGGCTCACATATGCGTAGAGTGTTCCGAGTTTTACCCCTAGCTGATGCGCGGCTTCCGCCGCCGTCAGCATCCGGCCATGTTCCGCTTCCTGCGTCCCCACTCCGCAATCACGCCACCATGACCTGAGTCCGTCAAGCGATGCGGCGCGTTTGTGAATGGCGTCGGCAATTCTTGAATCAACATCAATAAAGGTCTATACAGTCAAGTCATGGAGCCAAAAACTACGCCAGTGGCGTTCGCCGGCAAGCTCGAGGCTGTGCGGGAATTCGGTAAGCAAATCGATTTCGGCAAAACTGCGAGTGACTATGCGAAGCATCGCGCCGGCTTTCCCGATGCTTTTTTCCAGCGCCTCGCCACGATGGGAGTGATTAGCCTTGGCATGAAGGCGCTCGACCTTGGCACCGGCACCGGTACCGTCGCGCGCGGCCTGGCCCGAAGCGGCCTCGAGGTCACCGGCCTCGACAAATCCACCGCGCTGATGGAACAAGCCAAATTGCTCGATGCCGACGCGGGAGTTGCAGTGCGATACGTCGAGCGCACCGCGGAGGCGACCGGATTTCCCGACCGCAGCCTCGACGTGGTCACTGCCGGTCAATGCTGGCATTGGTTCAAACGCGATGACGCCGCGAAGGAAGCGCTCCGCGCGCTCAAACCCGGCGGACATCTCGTTATCTGCCACTTCGATTGGGTGGTGCTTCCGGGCAACGTCTCGGATATCACCGAAACTCTCCTTCGCGAATACAATCCGGCGTGGATGCTCGGAGGTCCGTGGAGATATTACCCATGGATCGGAGACCTGAGCGCGGCGGGCTTCAAACAAATCGAAAGCTTCAGCTTCGATGAGGAAACAGCCTACTCGCACGAGGCATGGCGGGGCCGTGTTCGGGCCAGCGCGGCAATCGGCGCGTCGTCATTGTCGGCGGAACGCATCGCGCAATTCGACGCCGACTTGGCCGCCATCCTCGCGGAAAAGTTTCCCGAACCGATGACGGTCCTGCACCGCATTTACGCGGCCATCGGCACCGCGCCGTAATCAGTGTGGGAATGGAATGCGAACGACCCGGGGACGATAGAGCGACGTATCCCCCGTCAGCTTCGCAAAATCGGATGAGTTGCAGACGTAGCTGACAACGAGGTTGTCCTCGCGAGCAAATTCAATGTGCTCCTTGGCCGCATAGCAGAATGTTTTATTGTCGCGAGTATTTAGCGCTTCCGGGATCGAATACTCACTCTGAAAGGACGACCATGGGCCTTCGAGATGGTAGGCAGTGCGAACGCCAATGCCCGTTCCGATTCCCGGTCGCTGCTGGACTGCGATCCACTCTCGAATTTCAGGATGATACCGGATGCTCATTTCGGTTTGCCCGCGATCGATTACCAGACGCGCATCGTGCCAGTTAAGCCCGGGCTTCCAACTTCCGTCTTTTGCGAGGTATTCGATCGCTGAAGATGGAGCATCGAGATGCTTGATCGCGAGCCTCGTCAGAATCATCGGATGCTCCGGATGAGCGTCATCGGCGAGCACCGCAAAAAGATAAACCCAGGGTGGCGACACAATCGCGGCCACACCGGGAAAGACCACACCATCGGAAGCCAGGTCGAGATATTTTATTGACCAATGTTGCGGGTCATCGCCGGGATTTGCGATCCGCGCGAGAGTCACACCGCGCAATTCGAACCCAAAAGGGCCGCCTTCCGGCTTCGTAACTACCTGGTAAAGGCTGACGTAGAGTCTGCCCTCGTACACGAATCCATCCATCGGCCAGTACCGATACGCGTTCGTCGGAGAATCGAAGAAGGCCCGAGGCGCACCGGATTTCAGTCGTGCCACGTGATAGTGAATGTCGAAGTCGGCGTTACGGCAGGTCGAAATCGCGATGCTGTTCGCGACCATGCGCGAACCCCGCCGCGTGGTCGCGGTCGATTCGCTGGTAAATGTGTCGCCGAAGAACCAGACAGAATGTTGCGCGTCGAGCGGGACCGAATAGGCAACATCGCCGCCAAGCCAGCCATCCTTGTACGGAAACGAAGGCGTGCATTCAGCACGGCAGCTCGACGACGAATACCCGATCACGAGAAGCACAAAGAAGGCAAACGGCAGCAGTCGCAACATGCTTCCGACTAGCGCGAGGCTAACCGATCAGCGGCGAGGCTTCTGCGAGTGAAACGTCCTCGTCGCGGAGAAGGTGATCCGCTGCTTTCGATTCCCACTGGTTGTCGCGCATTGTCATCGGATCCTCGGCGCTCAGGCGATGGTCGAGGATCATGCGCGACAACAGCAGGCGCTTGCCATTGCCTGATTGCGACGCTTCCCAGGCCATCAGGACGGCGCTCGTGGTGTGGTAGAGCGCACCTGCAGCGAGGCGCGCCCAATCCTCATTTTCCGCCCGCGAGGCGACCTCGGTAGCAAAAGCCGTCACTTTGTCGATGGTCTCATCGAGTCGCGCGCGATAGCTCTCGGGCAGCTGCGACGACGCGCGTACCAGCGACTTCAGCGAACCCGCGAGCGCCTCGTGCGAATGCAATTTGCCGACCGCGCGCGAGATCGCATCGAGCGCCGCGATGTTGCTGGTACCCTCCCAGAGCACGCCGACGTGCGCATCGCGGACCAGCCGCGCGTTGACGAAATCCTCGATGTAGCCCATGCCCCCGCGCATCTCCATCGCGCCGGTGGCGACGCGGATGTTGTCGCGACACGACCGATATTTGTACAGGGGCGTAAGGATGCGCAGGATCTGGTTGGCGCCCTCTTCGCCCTGATTCGCGCGGCCCATCACATCTGCCGTGTGGGCATACATCGAGAGCGCCTGCTCGGTCGGCAGCATGATTTTCATGAGCTGCTTTTTCACCAGCGCCATCTCGATGAGGCGTTTGCCGAATGCCTTGCGGGTGCGCGCGACTTGCAGTGATTCGTTGAGGCATCGACGCATCATCGCCGCGGCGCGGACGCCATGCGAGAGGCGCGAGAGGTTCACCTGCTCCATCATTTGCTTGAAGCCGTTGCGCACTTCGCCGACGAGGTATGCGACCGCGCCCTCGAGCGCGATCTCGCCACTCGCCATCGACTTGGTTCCGAGCTTGTCCTTCAGGCGCACGATTCGATAGCTGTTGCGTGCACCATTTTCGAGGCGACGCGGCAAGGCGAACAGCGCGAGGCCGGGGGTGCCCACCGATGCGCCCTCGGGACGGGCGAGCAGCAGCGCGACATCGGCGTCGGCATGCGAGCAGAACCACTTGTCACCATAAAGCCGCCAAGTTCCGTTCTCGTTGCGCGCGATGGTCTCGAGCGCGCCGACATCGGAGCCGCCGGCCTTTTCGGTCATGAACTGGGTGCCCTTCCACATCGAGTCGAGGTCCTGGGAGAGCATCCGCGGCAGGAGGCGATTCTTCAGCTCCTCGCTGCCATAGCGCTTGATGACAAAAATCGAGGTGTCACTCACGCTGACGGGGCACATCAGGCCGAACTCCGCCTGCACGAACAGATAGGTGAAGGCGTACTTGGCGATGGGCGGGAGGACTTCGGGCCATCCGAGCACACCGCCCCGATGACTCATCGCATGAAGGCCGAGGTCGCCGAACGCGATCCTCTCCATTTCGCGATACGCCGGATGATACTCGATCCAGTCCTCGTCGCGGCCGAAGCGATCGCGCGGATGCAGCACCGGCGGATGTTTGTCGGCGACTTCCGCCAATTCGTCGAGTTTTCCGCCCGCGAGTTCCCCGAGGCGATCGTAATGCGGCTCCATATGCGCGCGCAGCTTCGGATCCATGTAGAGCTTGAGTAGGTCCTGAAGTCCGCGATCAATGCGATAGAAATTCATCCCGCGGCAATCCAGCGCGAGATGATCGGACCCGCGCGGTGCGTCGGCGATTTTCGGTGCAGCTTCCATAGTGGCCTCGGGCTGGATTGTAGCGCATCAAGTCCGATTTGTTATGGCCGGGATTTGCCCTCGCGGCGGTGATTCGGGTTATATTCGCGCTGCTTTGGAGGCTGACCAATGGAATACGGAACCCTCATTTTCACCAAACCGCAGCGTGCAATCACCGATCCCAAACTCGCCGAGGACTACGGCTATTCGCACGCATGGATTCCCGATTCGCACATGATTTGGGGCGATGTGTGGGCGTGCATGGCGCTGGCCGCCGTCAACACGACGAAGATCAAACTCGCCACCGGCGTCGCAATTGCAACCAACCGAATTCCACCCGTCACCGTCGAAGCCATCGGCACCATCAATGAGATCGCGCCAGGTCGCGTCGTGCTCGGCTTCGGCACCGGCCATACCGGACGTCGCGTGATGGGATTGCCGCCGGTCAAGCACGCGGTCTTTCGCGAGGAGGTCCGCGTAATCCACGATCTGCTGCACGATGGCGAGGCGACCTACAACACCGAGGGGATGAGCAAGAAGATTCGCTACATCCATCGCGATCGACGCTTCATCAGCCTGGATGGGCCGATTCCGTTTTATGTCGCCGCCAACGGTCCGAAGACGATTGCGCTCGCGGGCGAATTCGGCGACGGATGTGTTACCACCGGTGTCATCAGTCCCGATCGGGTCGAGGTGGTTAAGAAGCATTTGCGCGCAGGCGCTGAGCAAGCGAAGCGCAAGCTGCCGGAAAAGTTTCCCATCGTCACGTTGACACACGTTTGCGTATTGCAACGTGGCGAGGATCTGGATTCGCCACGCGTGAAGACGATGTGCGGGCCGTGGGTGATGGCAAATCTGCACGCCTTCGCGGCCGGTTATGCGCGGGCCGAGTCGCTGCCGGCGCCGGTGCGGCCGGTGTTCCAGGCCTACATGGATTACGTCGGTAAGATGATGCCGCGCGAGGAGCGCTACCTCCAACTCCATCGCGGGCACTGCTGCTATGTGGAGCCGGAGGAGTGGAAGTTCGTCACCCCGGAGTCCATCGAATGCTGCACCATCGTGGGGCCGCGCGAAAAAGTTGTCGAGCAGATTCGGGGACTTGAAAAGGCCGGGCTATCGCAGATTTTCCTCAACCCGCCGATGGACGGATTTGGCGATTGCATCGGCGAGATCGCGAGGGAAGTCTTTGACCGCGTCTAGAAGGGGTAGTTGATTCCGGAAAATACGGCGACGCCTTCACCGCCATAGCCGACATCGACGAAGCCGACCACGAAGGGCTCCGCGATGCCGCGAAACCCGACGCCACCCACGGTGTGCAATTCGTCCAGCGGGTTGAACCCGAGGTTATGCGCAACGCGCCCGATATCGAGAAACGGCGCCAGCTCTACGATGCCGTGGGTCCCGAAGATATCGCGATCCCAAACCCGCGTCCGGACTTCGCCGCTGGCGACCGCGACGTTGTTGTCGACGAAACGCCCGGCGCCATAGCCGCGCAGCGTCTCCTGATCCGTCAGTAGACTTTCCTGACCACCGAGACGCCCCATCGACCAGAAGGGAGTCTCGCTGCCCGAAGGGTTGTATTCGACGAAGGCGTGACCCGCCAAGGTGACTTTGCTGTTAACCGCATAGAAGCGTCGGAGTTCTCCGCCGAAGTGCGTATAGGAAACCGAACTCCCGAAGCGCCGGTCCGCAATCCCGAAATACGCCAGCGCAAGGCCTCCCTTGCGAGGAACCTGCAACGAATCGCGGGTGTCATAGGACAACACGGCCTGGTTGAGCACTTCGCTTCCGCCCTCGATCCCTTTCTGCTTGGGGAAGATTTGGAAAATCGATGGAACGTTATTGAAACCTCCGTTCTGGATTCGCACCCGGCGCGGACGCACGCTCAGAGCGAGTTGGAGGTCCTGGGTGAAATTGAGTCCGAGCACACCCAAGCCATAGATCTGGTTGGTGGTGTAATTGGTCTCATTGCCGAGCCGCGAGTTGTTTCCGACTCCGTAAAATCTCTCGGTCGGATCTTTCTCGAAATAGAAGCGGCCTTCGAACGACCACCACTGCTTGCGGGTGAGTCCGGTTTGATAGTCGACGTCAACGCGGCGCGCAATCTTCTCTTGACCGCCCGCCGTCACGTACCAGTTGGTATCTTCGGAGGGGTAGGCCAGAAAGCGAAAATTCCCGCCCGGGCCCAGCGTGGTATTGGTTTCAACATCGGGCGCGAAGATATCGGTAATTTGGTTCTTGGAGTCCGTATAGAGGACGGCGGCCAGGATTCCGACCGTCGTGCCGCCATTCGGATCGGTCGCGATTTCCGGTACTGGAATGAACGGCCAGCTATCGGGATTGGTGAGCGAAAACTTCTTCGGCCATTGCCATTGATCGGGCTGAAAAAGTGCGCCGAGCCGAGAACCCTGCACCGGAACATTCGCACCTCCCGCGTTCGCCGACTCCGCGCTCGGTGACGCGGCCGCGGCTGGAGTTCCGCCTGGCGATGCCGAAGCCGCAGTCTTTGGCACGCCTCCGCCGCCGGCATTGCTCGGTATGGGCGCCACGTCATTCGCCTTCGGGGACGGTTCTCCTACTTTCTCAAGGATCGGAGCGTCTTCATCCGCATACGCCTCGCCGGCAGTGCACCCAGCGATGCGGTCCATTTTGAAAATTGCAACCGATGCCGCCGGGAAGCCCGACAGCAGAAGAAGACTCACGAAGACGAAAAAGATCCGGTACCGCGTCATCACATTAACGTTCTTATAAATCGCGCCGAGTGGTGGCCCCACAGGCTCCGCTGAACGCTCTTGCAAGATTTCCGACCTCGATGGCGCCGCATGCAGTCCGATCGAGGCGCACCAGTGTCGCACACGAAAGCGGATACTTGAACAGTCCAGGAGATCGATTTTCATCGACTCAATTTCAACGGTCGCGGCTGATTGCGCTTTTCGATGGCGCAACAAATGTGCAAGGATTCGGAAACTGAGCGCACCCTCCGTTCAACGGGGGCGCTATTGACGCAGAAATTTCCACGGAGGCTTCTCATATGGCGAAGGCAAATGGCGGCGAGTTAATCGCTCGCGTGATGAAAGAGAACAAGGTCAAGTATTGTTTCGCGATTAACGGCGGCCATCTATTCCCCATTCTGGCCGAGTTGCGCAGCCACGATATCAAGCTGATCCATATGCGCCACGAGCAAGCCACCGCATATGCCGCGGATGCTTACGCGCGGGTGTCGGGCGAAACCGGGGTTTGCATGGTAACCGCGGGATGCGGTCTCACCAACGCCGTCACTGGCCTTTGCACCGGCGCCCTCACCGGCAGCTCGATCGTGTGCATCTCGGGACAGCATCCCAACACTGAAGACCATGTCGGCTCGTTCCAGGAAGCCTATGGATCCGAGGTCGTGGACAGCTTTGCAAAGTTCACCAAACGCGTCACGGACTGGACCTCGATCCAGTTCGACCTCCGGTCCGCGTTTCGCGAGGCGATCTCTCCGCCACAGGGTGTCGCACTGTTCGAGATTCCGCAGAACATTCTCTATCACGGCGAAGAGGACTCGAAGCAGCGCAAAGGCGCGCGCCGCTTCACCATCGAAGATGTTCGCAGCCAGGGCGAGCCGTCGCACGTCGACAAGGCGCTCGAGTTGCTGCATGCCGCGCAGCGCCCCATCATTGCGGGCGGCGATGGGCTCTTCTGGTCTCAGGCGGGGCCCGAGATTAATGAATTCGTTGAGCTGACCGGCATCCCGGTTTACACGCGGCGCGCCGGCCAAGGTGCGGTGTCCGAAGAGAATCCGCTCGCGATTCGCGGCTCGTGGAAGAAACCCTTCACCGGACGCGCCGATGTCGTCATGGCGATCGGCTTCCGCTTCTGGAGCGGCGAGAAATTCGGCCAGCCGCCGACCTGGACCGACAAGGCGAAATATATCCAGATCGATCAGGTGCCGACGCGCATCGGATGGCAGGTCGACGCGGATGTGCCCATCGTCGGCGATCCGAAGAGCGTGCTGCGCCAGATGATCAATCGCATCAAGGAGCTGAAGCTGGATTTCAGCAAGAATCGCAGCTCCGAATGGTACAAGGAGATCCAGTCGACGCGCGCTCGCTTCGACGCGCAGATCGCCGAAGAGAACAAGAAGACCCTCAACAGCTCGCCGATTCATCCGGCGCGCCTGTGCGATGACCTCATCAAGGTGCTCGATAAGAACGCCACCACCATCATCGACAGCTTCACCCTTTCCGGCTGGATGAGCCGCGCGTTCACCTGCCGCTTCATGGGCCAGGTCGTCGACGCGGGTCCCCTCGCGCCCGTCGGCCACGGCGTGGGCATGGGAATCGGCGCGCAGCTCGCGCGACCCGGGCAGCAAGTCGTGGTCATCAGCGGCGACGGTGGACTCGGCATCGGCGGATGGGACATGGAGACCGCCGCACGCTACAAGCTCCCGGTCGTCACGGTGCTATGGAACAACAGTTCATGGGGTCCGAACTTCGACCAGATGCCGGGACTCAAGGGCAAGACCGATCCCTTCAACATGCTGCCGAACATCCGCTACGACAAGATTTTCGCCGAGATGGGATGCTACACGGAGCAGGTCGAGACCAATGAACAAATCACGCCCGCACTGGAGCGCGCGTTCAAGTCCGGCAAGACCGCGCTAGTCAACGTCATCGGCGATGTACGAGTCGGAAACGCGACGCTAGGCGGCAACCTGCTCGGCTCGACCGGCTCCGCGACCTGAGGTTTACCTCTGCGAACGCAAGGGGACGCGCATCGAGCGCGTCCCTTTTTTCATTGGCGTGAGGTAGATTCGTAAGTGAATGAAAATCGATTCCGCCACCATCGTCCTTAGCGCTTTTGTCATTGCGCTCGTCACCGTCACCTCCGGATGTAAGAGCAGCGACGAAACTCCCAAGCCGGTAAATCTCGTGTGCCCATCCGGATCGAAGCTGGTCGGCGACCTTCCACCCAACGGCGAGGAACAGGCGTGCTGGAAAACCGTCAATGGCGAGCAGATCAAAGACGGACCGATGGTCATCTATCGTCCCAACGGCCTCAAAATGATGGAGGGCAATTATAAGGACGGCAAGCAGGACGGCGAGTGGCGGATGTATTACGAAAGCGGCGCCAAGAAATCCATCGACCACTATCAGGATGGCGTCCAGCAAGGCGATCACGTCTCGTGGTACGAGGACGGACAAATCGACGCGATGGGGAAGTACAAAGACGGGCAGCAGGACGGCGTGTGGAAGCGCTGGGCGCCGGACGGCGTCAAAAATTGGGAAGAGACCTACAAGGACGGCAAGAAGATTTCCTGATTAGTCGCCGCCCTGCCCCACCATCGCCACCGTGATGCCTTCGCATGCGAGCGCGGGAACATGAAACGACTCCGATGAGCCCCACACGATCGCGGCGTGCGATCGCTTCCCGGCCGCAATCATCCCTCGGAACACATTTTCGATATTCGAATTAATTCGCAGCGCGTTCGGCGCGATCGGCTCGGCGAGACGGCCATTGCGAATCACGTAAGAATCGCCACTGACAGTGCAGGTGAAGTCGCCGGCGCGCTGACCGTTGATGGGATAGGTGTACCAGACGCGCCCGATGTAGAGGCCGTCGCGAACCTTGCGAATGACCGCGTCGTCGTCGATGCCGCCGCGCGCCTTCATCACGATGTTGGTTCCTGAGGAGCCGGGACTCTGATCGAAACGACGCCCCCCACCTTCGCCCAATCGATAGCCGTTCAACGCGGGAAACACCGGTACTTTCTCCGCGGGCATACCGAGCTTTTCGGTGCGTTCGTCGTCAGTCGCGAGGCGATGGCTGTCGTAGAAATTCGACAGCAGCCCGACCAGCTTGCCCTCGCGAATGAGATCGATGCGCTTAGCCGGGATGCCCTCGCAGGTAATCGCGCGAATGACCGCGCCGGATCGCATCACCGGATCATCGAAAAGGCTGAGGCGTTTATCCATCACGTCAGTGCCGAACTTGCCGTGATAGGCGGAACTCGCGGCGTGAAACGAGCCGGTCGTGAGCGAGCCTAGAATCATGTAGTTGATGATCTCGGCAACCGGCTGCGGACCGAGCACCACGCGATAGGATTGGGCTTCGGGCCGCACGCCATGATGCATTCCGAGCGCGCGTCCGGCGGCCTCGCGCCCGAGCCGCGCTGCAACCCGCTTCATGTCGGCGACCGAGCGCCCCACCGCCGACGCGGTCCCCTTCGCGTTTAGCGACTCGATGAGCGCGGTCACCGATGAACTGAAATGCGCGCTCTCATCGGTGCGGATGTCGCTGAAGTTCGAATTCGCGAGCGCGATCCGATCGCAATAAATGCTCACATCGCCACCCAGCACGAGCGCCGGATGTGGCCGCGTCGCGACGTCGCTTTTCGCCAATGCTCCGATGGCGCCACGCAATGTTGACCAGGCGGCATCGACGAGGCTTGCATCCGAAGCGCGCGCGAGATCGCTCTTCTCAATCTTCGTCGCGGGGAGCTTTCGCGGCTCGGTCGGAAAACCGGAAAAGTGCGGATCCACGATCGTGTTCTGCTGCGCGCGCTTGAGAACCGCGCGGATCGCATCGGTGCTGAAGTCGCCAGCTTCGTAGGCGGTGCCAACCTCATGCGCATCCCGTTTGGTGACGATGCGGATTTGAAAGCCGTCGGCGGAATGCGATTTGAGCTCCTCGACACCGCGGCACGGAATATCGGAGGTGTAGTTGAGTCGCGCGATGCGATTGTCGCCGCTGACACAATAGATCTCAAATTGCGCAACATCTTTGTTGCGCGCAACGATCGCGGCGGCCTCGCGCGCGAAACTCTTCAGCTCCGACGCTTTGATCATCGAATTATCCCGCGCCGCCCAGGTACGCGCGCGAGCGCAACGTCGGGCCGCCGTTGGACATCCGCTTTACCTGCATCGGCTGACCCTTGCCGCAGTTAGGTATCGCGATGAGCGCGAGGTCATTGCCGACCGCGTCAACGCTCATGAAGAAGCGCTTCGAATCAGCGATGACGCTGCCGGAGCGATAGAGCCTGCCGATGCGTCCGTGATCGATTTCATAAACGCGGCGCGCCGAGATGCGAAAGTTCTCGCGCGATTCCGCGATGGATGGAACCTGGTTGCCGCAGACGTAGTAGCCGTGCTCCACGTCGCCGATGATTTTCTCCGGCGGAGTTTCGCCTGGCAGGAAGAAGGTGTTCGACATCCGAATCAGCGGCACCTGATAAACTTCGGCGGAACGCGCCGAGCCATTCGGCTCGACGCCGAGCGCCGCCGCAGTCCCGCGCGAATTTATGAAACCGCGAAAGATGCCTCGATCGATGTGCGAGACGCGCTTTCCCGGCGTGCCCTCGTGATCGTAACGATAGTGGCCGTAGCCATAGAGCGTCGGATCCGAGACCGCCGACAAAAGCGGCGCGCCAACCGCCTTACCGATTTCGGTGTCATCAACCGTCCGCAGCAGCCAGCTCCGGCCCGCGTATGCCGCTTCCATTTTGAGCGCGCGATCGGCCTCGCACGGATGCCCGACGATTTCGTGGGCGACCAGCGCGTTGAAATGCGGATCGGTAACGACGGTGACCTCGCCATCGGGCGGCTTCAGGACCGGTGCCGCTGCGAGCTCCTGCGCTTCCTTGGCGAGACCCATCGCAAACACGGACAGACTGGGATTCGCGAGCAACTCCTCGCGCCATCCCTCGGCGATCGATTCGAATCCGCGCTGCTGCCCGATAGTGTCGTAACTCTCTTGATGGCCCTCGCCCGATTGCGCGACGACATAAACATCGCCCTGCGAAAACGCGAATGCCTGCGAAATCATCGACCCTTCCGAGCTGATGAACAGCTCGTGGCGAAGCTCACTGGTCGCCGCGACCGCATTGAAAGCGATGTCGTGGCCGAGGCCCTTCACCTCGCGCGAGGACTCCAGCGTGATGCGCTTGAGTTCCTCGGGATCGAGCGTGCGCGGATCCTGTCGATAGACTGCCGCGATCTCGTCGCGAATTGCGGCACGCGGCTCCAATGCTCCGCCGACGAGAGAACCGGCCTTCGCGCCGAAGCGCTTCAGAAACGCCGCCTTCTCGCGCGCACTGATACGCGCCCGACTGTAGGCTTCCTCGAAGGCGCGCCTTATCTCCGCAACGACTTTCTTCTCATTGAGCGCGAGCCGCCCGATCTCCGCGCCCGCCTGGCCGTGCCCGGTCGCGTTTCCCCCGCTGACGTGAACGCTGACGCAAAATCCCGCGCTCTCGGTTTCGCTGCTATCGCGAGGCTCACCATTAGTGGCCGCGCCGGATCGATGGAACATCACCTCGAAGCGCAGGTCTGCATACGCCACGCCGCGATGGGTGCGCGCGAAGCGGGATACAATTTCGTTCCCGCTCCGCTTCAGAATCTCGATGGCGTTGAACAGCTCGATTAGAGTCTCTAGATGATGCCTTCGGCCTTGAGCGATGCGAGTTCCGCCTCGCCGAGTCCGAGGAACTCCTTGTAGATCGTTGCGTTATGCTCGCCATGCAGCGGCGCCGATTTAACTTCGACCGGCGAATGCTCGAGGCGCACCGGGCATCCGGGCATCGTGAACTCGCCGCGGACCGGATGCTGAACGGTGACAATCATTCCGCGTTCCTTCATATGCGGATCATTGAGCAACTCGACGCTGTCGAGGACCGGGCCGCATGGCACGCCCGCCTCGCCGAGCGTTTTGAATACCTCATACTTGGTGCGCTGGCTGGTCCACGCGGTGATGGTCTCGGTGAGCGCCTCGATGTTCTGATTGCGCGCGCGTGCATCCTTGAAACGCTCATCGGTCGCAAGTTCAGGCTGACCCATCGCTTTGCAGAGGTCCTGCCACATTTCGGGATTGGTGCACAGGATGAAGCAGTAATCGTTGTCGCCGCCGGGAGCGCATTTGAAAAGATCGCCGGGTCCGCCGCCGAGACGATTGCCGGTACGAGGCGTGGGCTTCTTGCTGATGTAGGTTCCCATCATCGGGACGCGGACGAAATTCAGAATCGCCTCCTGCATTGCAACTTCCACCTTCTGCCCGACACCGGTTCGCTCGCGCTGAATGTATGCCGCAAGCACGCCGATGGCCGCGTGCATACCGGTTCCAGTATCACCAATGGTCGGTCCGGGCTTGAGCGGTGGCGAGCCGGGGAATCCGGTCAGCGACATCGCGCCGCCCGAGGCCTGCGCGATCATGTCGAAGCTCTTGTACTTGCTGTAGGGGCCAAAAGTCCCGAACCCCTTCACCGTCAGGTAGATGACGCGCGGATTAATTTCCTTCAATTTGTCATAACCGAGGCCGAGGCTTTCCATGGTGCCGAGCGAGAAATTCTCGCTCACGATATCGACCTTTTTCACCAGGTCGAAGAAGATCTTTTTTCCCTTGTCGCTCTTGAGATTGAGCGTTACCGACTTTTTGTTCGCATTCAGCAGCATGAAGTAGTACGAGTCGGTGCCGGGCTTCTCGGTCAGAATCCAGCGGCCCTGCTCGCCCATCTTCGGCGCCTCGACCTTGATCACGTCGGCGCCCAGCCATGCGAGCATTTCGGTGCACGAGGGTCCCGCTTCGAATTGGGTAAGGTCGAGAACTTTTACGCCAGCTAGCGCCTTTTCCATCGCCGCCTCCTTAGCAAGGGTCGCGTGAAACGATCCTGCCTGACTATGTAGCGCTCGACCGTCGCTGTGGGCAAGGCTTGATGTGATGCGGTTAAGGTCTTGCTCCCGATTTGATACCTTCGATGTGAAACCGATGGCTGAACATCTCGCAAAAATTGCCCGCATCCGCGACGAGCTCAATCGCGGCTTCCTGGAACGCTCCGATCTCATCGATGGAGCGCTCACCGCGCTGCTCTCATCGAATCACGTGCTCGTGATCGGGCCGCCGGGCACCGCGAAATCGATGCTGGCCGACGAGCTGTGCCGGCGCATCGACGGCGCCAATTATTTCCAATGGCTGCTGACCAAATTCAGCACCCCCGAGGAAATCTTCGGCGCGGTCAGCCTCAAGGGCCTCGAGGAAGACGACTATCGGCGCGTCACACTGCACAAGCTGCCCGAGGCGCACATCGCATTCCTCGATGAAATCTTCAAAGCGAACTCCTCGATCCTCAATGCGCTGCTGACAGTCATCAATGAGCGCGTATTTCACAACGGTCGCGAGCGCGTGCAGGTCCCGCTCATCACGATGTTCGGCGCGTCCAACGAATTGCCCGACGAGGACGAGCTGACGGCGCTGTACGACCGGTTCATGTTGCGCTTTATGGTGGATTATATAAGCGAGGAATTTCGCTTCCTGAAGATGCTGGAGGGCGCCAAGCCCGAGGCGCGCACCGTGATGACGTTCGCGGAGCTCGATGCTGCCCGGGCCGACACGGCCAACGTGCCAATAGCGTCGGGCATCATCAGATCGATTGCCGATCTCCGCAGGGAGCTTGCGACCCAACAAATTGTAGTATCGGATCGCCGTTGGAAGAATTCCCTCGACATCCTGCGCGCGCATGCAATCGTGCTCGGCAGAAAAAACGTCACCGAGGACGACTTGATCTTCCTCGAGCACGTGCTGTGGAAGGATCCTGAGGAGCAGCCCAAGGTGCGCGAAGCGATTCGCCGCCTCGTCAAGGGCTATGAAGAGGAAGCGCGCGAACTCCTCATCCAGAGCCAGGAGCTGAAGGAATACGCGCTCGACCGCCAGTGGGAAAGCGAGGAGATGCGCAACCGCGCGCTGATCGAGGCGCATACCAAGATCGCCAACATCCTGGTGAAATTCGACAACCTCCTGCGCGAGGCGACTGATAGTGGCAAGTCGGTGACGAGCGCGACCGCGATGCGCGCGCAGGTCAAAGACCTCCAACAGAACATGCTGCGGCGGATGTAGCATGCCGATCGAGGAATCCAGCGCCGCGATCGTTTTGCGCGCGCGCGACTACTCGGAATCCGATCGCATCGTGACGCTGCTGACGCGCGACTTCGGCAAGCTCAGCGGCATGGCCAAGGGCGCAAAAGCCTCGCGCAAACGCTTCGAGCGCAAGCTCGAGCCGTTCTCGCACGTGATGCTGTATTTTCGCCGCCGCCCCAACGGGCAGTTGGTATTCGTAACCCGCGCCGAGGCATCACCGGACCTGATGCCCTTCGCGATCGAGGATGACCTCGTTAAGATCGCGCTCGGCAGCTACATGCTCGAACTCGCGGATGCTTTTACCTCCGAGGAGGCTGAGGCGCACGGCGCGTATCGCGTACTCACCGAGGCGCTCGAAGCTGTCAGCGCCGGACGCGCGACCCTCGCGCTACGGCAGGCATACGAGCTGCGGATGTTACATTGGGCGGGGTATGGACTCGATTTCGCGCGATGCCGCCAATGCACCGACGGAATCTCGCAATCGGCATACTTCATCGTCTCGCGAGGCGGCATGGTCTGCGCGCGATGCCGTCCGATGATTCCCGATGGTGCGTTGAAGGTTGACGCGGCAAGCGCTTCCGCATTGGTCGGCCTCGGCGAGGCGCACTTCGCCGATGCGCTCGAAGCAAGGGCATCCGCTGCCGATGGAGCGCTGGCGATCTCGCGCTTCGTCGCCTCGGTGCTGGATCGGCGGCTGCGCTCGATCGCGTTTCTGGATTCGGTTTTATCCGCGAACGGCTCGCACTAGCGTCATGCTGCATCAGCCGCCCGCAAACCTGGCGCGCTCCTGGTCTCCGATAACCTGCGGCACCATGTAGCCCTTCGAATGATGCTCGACCAAAACGATGCCGCAATTCGGCGGCACGTGTGCGTCATCCCAGACGCCGGTGACGTGTGCCCATAGCGCCATCATCACGCCGCCATGACTGACGACGACCACATCGCGGGTGGGATGCGCCGCGGCGAGGCGATCGAGGATCGGACCGACACGCGCTTTCACGTGCTCATAGCTTTCACCGTCGGGCGGCTCCCAGAGCCATGGCCGTTGGGGATCGTATCCGGGAGCCGTGAGCACTGATTCGTAGGATTGCCCCTTGAGCGAACCAACGTCGCGCTCATGCAGGTACGGCTCGATCTCGATCGGCAGCTGCAAAATCTCCGCGATGATTCGCGCGGTCTCGCGCGCTCTGGTGTAAGGACTCGTCACCACAACCTCGGTGCGGAACATCTTCGCGATCAACTTGCCAGCCTGCCGCGCCTGCTCATGCCCGAGTTCCGTGAGTGCGAGCTCGTGTGGTGTGGTGGTGAAAATGCGCTCGCGATTGCCGACGCTCTCGCCGTGTCGGACTAAAATCAATTTGCCCATTGGATATTTTTTTTTGCTTTTTCAGAGGAAGTGGTCACTTCGTTTCGAGATTCTTGCGCATCTGGATGAATGGCTCCAGCAGATCGATCGGCAACGGAAACACCGTCGTGGAATTGTGTTCGGTCGCGATCTCGGCGAGCGTCTGCAGGTAGCGTAGCTGTAACGTAATCGGACTCTTGCTCATGATCTCGGCGGCCTCGGCGAGACGTTGCGCTGCCTGAAACTCACCCTCGGCCGCAATCACTTTGGCGCGCCGCTCACGCTCGGCTTCTGCCTGCGCGGCGATCGCGCGCTGCATCTCCTGCGGCAAGTCGATGTTCTTGAGCTCGACCAGCGTGACCTTGATGCCCCACGGTTCGGTCTGCGCGTCGATGATGGTTTGAATCTGCGCGTTGAGCTTGTCGCGCTGGCTCAGAAGATCATCGAGTTCGGTCTGGCCGCCGACCGAACGCAGCGTGGTCTGTGCAATCTGCATCGTCGCGAATAGATAGTCGGCAACCTCGGTCACCGCCTTCGACGGATCGAGGACGCGGAAATACAAGACCGCGCTGACTTTCACGGTCACGTTGTCGCGCGTGATGACATCCTGTGGCGGGATGTCGAGGGTCACGGTCCGCAAATCAATCCGCGCCATCTTTTCCAGCACCGGAATGATAAAGGTGACGCCGGGACCTCGATACGGCGTGAGGCGGCCGAGTCGGAAGACCACCGCGCGCTCGTATTCGTTCAGCACTCGGATTCCTCCCAGCATGAAGATTACAAAGAAGAAAATGACTACAACCAGCGCCGCGCCTGCTCCCGCCATGATCCTTCCCTCCGAAATTGCAGTTGTGCCGGCTGTCGATGCGGCAGCTGTTATGCGACCCGTCGAACGCGCACTTCGAGGCCACTGACCGAGGTAACGCGGGCATGCGCTCCGGGCGGCAGCACCTCGTCACTGCGTGCGCGCCAAATTTCGCCGTGCACGAAGACTTTGCCAGGAGAATCGGGTGCGACCACCTCGCGCACCTCGACCAGTTCGCCGATCAGACCCTCGCTACCGGTGGTCGCAACGCGTCCGTGTTCCCGCGCGACGAAATATCCGATCAAAAGGATGATGGCGGAGAGTGATCCCGCCGCTCCATAGATGATGCTGTGCTGGACCGCGAGGTTGGTCTTCGTCGTATCGATGAGCAGCAGCGATCCGAACAGCAGCGCAATGACGCCGCCGATGCCCATCACGCCGTAGCTGGCGACGAACGCTTCCGAGATCAGCATTCCGACCCCAAGCAGCATCAGCAGCAAGCCGGAAAGCGTTACAGGCAGAACCTGAAATGACGCGAGTGCGAGCAACAGGCAAATCGCGCCGGCGACGCCGGGCAGGTAAACGCCGGGATGCGCAAACTCGAAATACAGGCCGAGCAAGCCAGCCATCAGCAACAGATAAACGATGTTGGGATCGGCAAGCGTATCGAGCACATTCTGCCCAAAGGTCATCGAGCGCTGACGCACGACGGCATCCTTGAGGTGGAGCGTCACATGATTTTCGCCGACGGTCACGGTGCGGCCGTCCGCTTGCTTGAGCAGGTCCGGAATGTTGACGGCGACGATCTCGACCACCTTCGATTCGAGCGCCTCGCGATCGCCAATCATCACGCTGTTGCGAACCGCCTTCTCCGCCCAATCCTCATTGCGACCACGCTGCCGCGCGGTGTTGCGCGCGAGCATCGCGGCGAAGTTCTCGACCTTGGTGCCGAGCTCGCCCTTCACATCGCCGCCATTTTCCGTCACCGGGTGCGCCGCACCGATGTTGGTGCCGGGCGCCATCGCGGCGAGGCTGGCGGCCTGGGTGATGAAAGTTCCCGCCGAAGCCGCACTCGCACCGGTCGGAGCAACATAAACGATGACGGGCACCGGCGCAGCGAAGAGATCCTTGATGATGCGCTCGGTGGACGACATCAGGCCGCCGGGCGTGTCGAGCTCGACTATTAATGCGCGCGCCCCGCCCATCTGTGCGGATGCGATCGAGTCCTCGAGGAAATGCGCCACTGCGGGATTGATCGAGCCATCGATCTTGATCAGCTCGACCCAGGGGCGGCCATCGATGGTTTTATCGGCATCCGAAGCGGGAGTGTCGGCAGCAAAAGCGGATGAGACGAGACTGCCAAGCGCGATCGTCAGAGCGGCGAGAGCAAAAGTCCCCGCGAGCGATCGTGGCGATGCGATCATTTGCGTCCCGGAATCGGGCGCCCGAGCGTTCTCATCACCTCTTGTATATCACTCCAGACCAGCCGTTTGTCGCTCGGATTTCGCAGCAGATACGCAGGATGGAAGGTCGGCATCATCTTGATGCCGCGCACTTCGTGCCAGTTGCCGCGCAGCTTGCTGATGGGCGTCTTCACCTTCAGCACGGACTGCACCGCGAAGGTGCCGAGACCGACGATGACGCGCGGTTTCACGATTTCGATCTGGCGAAACAGAAACGGCTCGCACGCCTCGACTTCGTCGGGCTCGGGATTGCGATTGCCGGGCGGGCGGCATTTTACGACGTTGCAGATGTAAACCTCGGAGCGCTGCATCCCCATCCCGCGCTCGATGATGTCGGTGAGCAGTTGCCCTGCCCTTCCGACGAATGGCTCACCCTTCGCGTCCTCATCGGCGCCGGGCCCCTCGCCAACGAACATCAGCTCTGCCTTCGGATCGCCGACGCCGAAGACCAGGTTGGTCCGGCCGCTATGCAGCTTGCATCGAGTGCAATTGCCGATGAACTCGCGCAACTCCGGAAGTTCACCGGTCTTCTCGAGGCCTGGGTATTTCGCGAACAGCTCGACGCTCGCCGCAGCCGGCGCAGGAGACGCAACTGCCGCCGGCGCCGGCTTTTGAAGAATCGCGGAACGGCGCGCATCGTCGCGCGTCGAGGAGATCGGACGTTCCTTCATCGGCAAACCATCCATCCCCTCTTCGCGAATCTGCGCGATGTAGTCGCGAACCGAATCGAGTAGCAGCTTGTCAGTCGCCATACCGCCGGGATTATAGGCCAGCGTTGGGCGGTTGTCGTGAGCGCAACGCTCGGGTGTCAGCTCATGCTAACCGTGCACGCGCTTCGTAGCTGTCCGCCGCCGCCCGGAATGCCGCCGCCGCCCGCTCGAAGGTATCAAACACCACGAGGCCGCGCTCACGCGCGAGTTCCTTGGCGCGCGCGACGATCGCCTCGACATGCGCGGGATGCAAAATTACTGCGAACGGCTTGGGTGTCGCCTTGGCGAATTCCGCGATGCGATCGAGCATGGTGGTCAGCTCGTCTTCATGAGTCGCCCACCTCGCGGCGCGGAAGCCGGTTCCAATTTCCAGCACGATCGCATCGATGACGGGATCGCGATCCAGGATGCTAAGGATCTTGTCGAGGTTGCCTTGATTAACGCCGCCGCCAATCGTTCCACCCGCATCTAGAGGGTTGCGATAACTTCCACCGATGATGTTGAAGAAGCTCTTCAGCTCATCGTACGAGGAATCCGACAGCGTCGGGACTTCAAGTTGCGCGCTCGCAAACGTATCGGTGATGCCCACCGATTGACCGCCAGTCATCGCAACCAGGCCCATGCCGCGGCCCTTGAGCGGACGGCCGCGCGCGATCAGTTCGACCGCATCCAGCATCGCATCGAGGTTGTCGACCGAGGCCGCACCGCTCTGGCGCACCGCCGCGCCCCATACTGCGCCCTGGGTCGCGAGGGATCCGGTATGTGAGAAGGTCGCGCGCGCGCCGGCGTCGGTCACGCCGCCCTTCCATATCACTACGGGAATTTTCTTCGCCGCGCGCTGCACACTTTCGAAGAAGCGGCGTCCGTCGCGCATCCCTTCGATATACATGCCGAGCACGCGCGTCTTCGGATCCGCCGCCATCAGATCGATGTAGTCAGCGGCTTCAAGAATCAGCACGTTGCCGATCGACGCGGCCTTGTTCACCTTGATGCCGTGCGGGACCGCCTGCACCGCGAAGTTGATGGAATGCGTGCCGCTCTGCGAGATGAAGCAGACGTCGCCGGCCTCGCCGACATGCTCATCGGGAAAGTTGCACAGCCCGAATGCGGGACTGTAGAGCCCCATGCAGTTGGGGCCGACCAGCGCGATGTCGGAGCCGAGCGCGGTGTCGCGCAACTGACGCTCGAGCTGAATTCCCAGCTCCTCGGTGGTCTCGGAAAATCCCGAAGTGAAAAAGCCGATCGAGCCGACCTTGTTGTCGACGCAATCCTTCAGGATGCGCGGCGCGACCTGACGAGGAACGGCGCTGACCGCATAGTCGATGTGCTCGGTAATCTCCGCGAGGCTTTTGCGGTTCTCGATGCCCATCGCCTCGATAGCGGGAATCTCGTTGGGATCGATTTGCACCGAGTAGAGCTTGCCGGTGAAGCGCTTGAGCGCGCGCAGCCACATGTAGCCGCCCATCTTCTTGTCGCCGATGACGACCGCGACCTTGGGCTCGAACGCGCGCTTGAGATTCTCGAAGCGCTCGGCGCGACGTGGATCGGCATGCACCGGCGCGGGTTTGGGACCGATCAGCACGCGAGCATCCAGGGTTATGATCCCATGCGGATACGCGACGATGGGATTGAGATCCATCTCCTTGATCTCAGGTGTCGCGGCGGCAAATTCGGAAAGTTTCGCGATCGTGTTCGCGATGGCATCGATATCGACCGCCGCGCTGCCGCGCACACCCTGCAGCATTGCCGCACCGCGCAGACTTAGCAGCATCGCGCGCGCTTCCTTCGTATCGACGGGAGCGAGACGCAGCGCGGTGTCCTTCAACAGCTCGACGAAGATTCCGCCGAGGCCAACGACGATCAGCGGACCGAAACGCTCATCGCGCACGATGCCCGCGATGAGTTCGAGGCCGGGCTTGGCCATCGGCTGCACTGCGACGCCTTCGAATTTCGCGCCCGGTTGCTTCTTCGTGAGCGAATCGCGGATGCGCGCAAACGCCGCGCGCACTTCCTCGACCGACTTCAGATTGAGCTCGACGCCGCCGACCTCGCTCTTGTGAGTGACGTCGGGCGACAATACTTTGAGCACAACCGGAAAGCCCATTTTCGATGCGTGCAGCGCCGCGAGGTCAGCGCTGTCGGCGTGCTCAGGAATCGCGGAAGGGATCCCGATCGCGTCGAGGATCTTCTTGGATTCGATTTCGGAAAGCGCCGTGCGCCCGGCAGCGGTCGCATCGGCAATGATTTGATTTGCAGTGGTTGGGTTCACATTCGAGGCGTATAGCAAACGCGTGAGGACATTTGAACCGTGCAGCGTATGACCGAAACGCGACCGCGGGTTTTCGTGACGCGCGCCATCGCTCCCGAAGCCATCGCGAAGCTGCGCAAGCATGCGATCGTCGAGGTCTGGCCGCGCGACACGCCTCCGCCTTATGCGCAACTGAAAGGTCGCGCGCGCGAAGTGGACGCGCTGCTCACGATGGTCACCGATCGTATCGATGCGGCGTTGATCGCAGCGGCGCCGGAGCTGCGCGTCATCAGCAACCTCGCGGTCGGGCTCGACAACATCGATATCGCGGCCGCGACAGCGGCTGGAATCGCGGTAGGCCATACGCCGGGGGTGCTTACAGATGCGACCGCGGATCTCGCATTCGCGCTATTGATGGCAGCCGCACGGCGCATCGCGGAAGGCGATCGTGAGGTGCGCGCGGGCAAGTGGCGAACGTGGGGACCGGCGGTGTTGCTCGGTCGCGACGTCTTCGGCGCGACACTCGGCATCATCGGATGGGGCAAGATTGGTCGCGCGATGGCGCGGCGTGGACGCGGCTTCAATATGCGGGTGCTCTATACGAGCCGCGCGGCGAGGGAGAACGAACCGGTGCTCGGCGGGACTCAAGTATCGATGACGCGGCTGCTAAAGGAATCCGACTTCGTCTCGCTCCACGTTCCGCTGACGCCACAGACGAGGCATCTCATCAGCACGAAGGAACTGGCGCTGATGAAGCCGGGGGCGATTCTCATTAACACCGCGCGTGGCGCGGTTGTCGATCAGCGGGCGCTGTATCGATCGCTCAAGGATGGGCATCTCGGAGGCGCGGGTCTCGATGTGACGGAGCCCGAGCCGATCGCGCGCAAGGATCCCCTGCGGAAACTTCCCAATGTGGTAATCACTCCGCACATCGGGAGTGCGACCGACACCACCCGTAACAAAATGGCGGATATTGCTACTGAAAACATCCTCGCGGTGCTCAACGGTGGCCTGCCGCGATTCTGCGCGAATCCGCAAGTCGTGGTCAGGAGGGTTTCCGGCGGTTAGCCCATCGGATCGTGCTGAGGATGAACAGGATGTCCTCGGTGCAGGTCACGACTCCGAGTGGCGAAAAATCGTGAAGGATTTCGATCTCCTCTTCCGTGACATGGTTGGTGGCCAGCAGCTCGGCATCAGCGAAGAACTCTGCCCAGACCTTGTGCTGCGACTTGGGCCGGGCGGTAAAAATCGAGCCTTTCATGCGCACGATGTTCATCGCCGTCCTCGCCCGGAAAATCAGGCGGTCGCTCCTCGCGAGATGAGCCTCGATAGCATTGCGTGCGTGTCCACTGGCTTTGCCCCTCGGTCGAACCCCCTAGCAGCACTGCAACAAAATAGCCGCTTGGAAATTTGACTTTCGGAGTATCTAGAAATGATTTGTAGCTGTCAAGCAAGATGTAGCAAGTTTGCCTATGTTTTGTTTAGTTTACGCAAATCATTTAAGGTATCAGTAGACATTTTGCCATGCGGCCCCGATTCGGACATTCCTTCCGTGAAAACAGGCGGCATTTTCAAGAAACATCAACATTTTCAAGCATAAATTGGCTTTGTTTTGTCATTTTCTATTTGCTCGCTGAATTCATCCTATCCAAGCAAGCGATGATTCTTCGCCTGGAAACAGAGAACCGAAGTGGGGTTGGTTCTTTAGGCTTTCGATAACTCGCAGCATGCCGAGATGGGCCGTGCGCATCGGAGAAACCCGCATAGATGCTCGATAAAGTGGGTTTGTTTTTGCATTTTTCAAAAGGTAGACAAGGTCAGGAATTCCAATAATCATCTTCTCAAACTGGGCGGGCGGTTGGACCGCCGCCCATCATGATTAAGGATTTACCTATCGTCCCAAAAAGGAAAGCGGCGAAGCGCGAGGTCGGTCAGGTCAACGCGATGCCCGGGGCGGGGAACTTCCGGCACACTTCACTGACCTCGCCCGCGATGCGCGCCAGCGCCGGGTCGTCCTTGCGCTGCGATATCGCGTCTTCCATCCACTTCGCGATGAGGCGCATCTCGCCCTCGCCCATCCCGCGCGAGGTAACCGCCGGGGTGCCGAGGCGGATTCCACTTGGACTGAACGGCTTGCGCGGGTCGTAAGGAACCGTGTTGGAGTTGCACACGATGCCGGCCTTATCGAGCGCGCTGGCGGCCTGCTTCCCAGTGACCTTCTTGTTGGTCAGGTCGATGAGTAACAGATGATTGTCCGTTCCGCCTGAGACGAGGCTGAATCCCCGCGCGAGGAGCTCCTCGGCGAGTGCCTTCGCGTTGCGCACTATCTGATTCGAGTAGGCCTTGAACTCGGGCGTCGCCGCTTCCTTAAGTGCCACCGCGATGGCCGCCGTGGTCTGGTTGTGCGGACCGCCCTGCAGCCCCGGGAAAACCGCGCGATCGATGTCGGCCGCGACCGCATCGGTACACATGATCATCGCACCGCGCGGACCGCGCAGGGTTTTATGCGTGGTGGTGCTGATAACATCGGCATAAGGCACCGGCGACGGATGAACTCCTCCCACGATTAGCCCAGCAATATGCGCGATATCGGCGAGGAAATACGCGCCGACCTCTTTCGCAATCTCGCCGAATGCCTTGAAGTCGATGATGCGCGGATAGGCCGTCGCTCCCGCCACAATGATGCGCGGCTTTTCCTTCCTGGCGAGGTCGCGCATCGCATCGTAGTCAATCCGATGCGTCTCGCGATCGACGCCATAGGGCACCGACCTCCAGAATTTGCTGGTGACACTCACATCCCATCCATGCGTCAGGTGGCCTCCGTGCGGAAGCGCCATCCCCATAATCGTCTCGCCCGGCTTGAGCAGACCCGAATAGACCGCGAGGTTGGCCGGCGACCCCGAGTAGGGCTGGACGTTAGCGTGCTCGACGCCGAAGAGGCTCTTGGCGCGCTCGATCGCGAGGGTCTCGATCTGATCGATATAGCGCTGGCCCTCGTAATAGCGCTTGCCGGGATAGCCTTCGGAATATTTGTTTTGCAGGACCGAGCCGCTCGCTTCGAGCACGGCTTTGGAGGCGTAGTTCTCGGAGGGGATGAGGCGCACCGAATCGATCTCGTAGCGCTCTTCGCTTTTGATCAGTTCATAAATCTCGGGATCGGTACGCTTCAAATCATCCACGGAACTGCTCCTGGGGTCGAAAATAGAAGGACGATTGTACCAGCCGCACGCCGAAACTTAACAGGCGACTCAAGTGATTGTCTTGGTTCGATGGGGCGTGTCGAAATGAATTCCAGGCTGAGAATCGAGATAGCTATATGAAGACACTGAGCGTCATGGAAATGCGAGCCTCGCTCGCGCACCTTGAGAAGCTACTCAAACGCGAGAGCGAGATCCTCATCACGCGACGGGGGCGCCTAGTCGCGAAGATCGTTCCAATGCGCGGATTTCCTTCGCTGGCAAAGTTCCGCGCCTCGATGCCGCGGAAAGGTGCCGAGCGAAGTCCTGATACGTCAGGATCGGGACGAGCGCTGAACAACCTGTCTCGCTGGCTCAGATACATTTGTGCTAAAGGCCAGACGTGACGATATCGACTTTCAGACTCAGGAGGAAGGTGCTCATGTCGAGGCGGCGGTCGCTAGCGATTTTATTTTCCATATGTGTGCTGTCCATAGGAGCAGGAATTGCGCGCGCACAGAGTGCGAGCACCACCGCTCGACAGGCCTTGAGTGCCTTCCCCTGCCCGAGCGGAGATTCGAGTTGTGGGAATGGCGCCTCACCGGCTGCCAAAAAACCGCTCAAACGGAAACATCGCAAACACGAAGATAATACCCAAACGACAAACTCAGATGGTTCTAACCCTAACCAGAAGGTCGAAGAAGCGCCGGCGAACGACTCGCACTACACGGACCCAGGCCCTGAGCAATGAGTCGGGAAGCGATGGCCGGCTACTGCAAGTCGGGCGGGGTGACTTTCGCGATCCACTCGCGATAGTTGCCGTTGTAGCCCACCGCTTGCTGGCGCGCGCGCACTTTCGCGAGAATCGCATCGACCTGCTCGCTGGATAGATCCCCTCGCCGGTCCATCGCGGCACCAATTTTGGCTGCTTCGGCATCTACGTTCTGGCGCACCACTTCGGCCAGCGAGAGCGGTTTATCGTTCAAACCCAAATAGCTCTCCGCGACGATAGTGCCAATCTCGGTGCCGCTTTCCAGCGAATCCTTGATGTTGCCTTTACCCGTGAGCACGTTGCCGGCCGCGAACACCGCCGTGTCCCCATCGAAGAGCAGACCAGTCTTCACGTCGCGATACTGATAGACCTCACCCTTTTGCGGCACGCCAGGGATGGGCTCCGGGATGCTGCCGATCGAGCTGATGGTGAGCGCGGCGCGAACTTCCTCGCTGGTATCGGGGACCGTCCGCACCTGACCATCGGCGACTTCAGTGCGGCTGAACTTGACGCCGACCATCGTGTCGTTTTCGACGATGACACCGGTGGGCACGCGCAGCTCCTGGAACTCGAATCGAAATTTGCGCATCGCTTTTTCGAGGATCTTGCCGCGCGCGTTGCGCATCGCCTCCTGCCGCTTCGGGGGCGCATCGGGGGGGACGTCGGACAGCGGCATATCGATTACGCGACGGCGATAGAAAAGCTTGCACGGTTTGATGGCGAGGTCCGCGTACTTGAGGCCATGCGACTCGACCACGGGCTCGACGCCCTCCCGCTCCAGCCGCACCATGTCTTCATGGATGCCGCGCGTGGCGAGCGCCTTCAGCGTCATCTCGATTTGCAGAACCTTGACCACGTCGATAGAGGCCAGCCCACCACCGACGACGATGGCGCCCGGCGTGAGCTCATAACGCGGTCCATTGTAGGTTTGCTCAGGATAGTGGTTAAACCAGTAGATCAGCGGATTCTGATAAACGAGGCCCTTATCGACGAACTGATCCGCGCCCTCGACAGGAAACGGGCGATCGCGCCATGCGCCATGGGTGAGGACTAAAACGTTCAGGCCCCAATTGGTGCGAAGATCCTCGAAATCGACGTCGCGTCCGAGCCGGCTGCCGGGAACGAACTCGATATTCGGATGCTCGAGGCGCTCGTTGATCTCCTCGTACTCATCCTTACGCTGTTTGACGTGCCATCGCGGCAGACCGTCCTCGATTTTTCCATAGGGGCGAAGGTTCTGCTCAAACACGATGACGAGTGCGCCGCGCATCGCCAATATCCTGGCGATCTCGGATCCCGCGGTCGCTGCGCCGATCACCGCTACGACATGACGCGACTGATTGCTCGGTGCCATAAAGAGGGAAGTATTAGTTATCGTTTGATGCGACGTTTTACAATCCTTCACTTGAAGGTGTGGAGCGTTGCCGTCGCGAGACTTGCGCACACGGATCGCGCATGGTTTCCTTGATCCCGCGATGGCGGAGGGGATTCTTTCACGAGGTTTCAGACTCACGGCTGCCGTTGCCGGTGCCGTCGCCCTTCTCACCTCATTGCAAGGCTGCTTCGGGATTTTCACCCGCTCCGACAATGATGTGGCTGTCGGCGAGGAGCACGAGGTTGATATCCCGGAAGACCAGGCTTACGTGATGACGCAGGACGTGCTGCGCGGCCAAGGTGTACTGTACGACCGCGATCCCGGTCACAAAATCATCACGCTGTGGAAGCCTGCCGACAAAAGCGAGGGGACGTTCTCCAATCTGATCGGCAACGTGGCGCAATATCGCTATGAGATCGAGGTGGTCGCGGACGGAAGCCGTCGCAGCAAAATCGTCGCGAACTTGCGGACCGAGAATATTCCGGCGGACGAGTTAGACAACTATAAGCCGAGCAAGAAGCTTAATTTGTTCGCCGATTTTGACCAGCTCGCATCCAAGTTGCCGCCGCCTCCGCTGACGCCTGGGAGTGGCGGGGTCAATTTCGGGGTACTGCCCGGCGAGGATCTCGCGGCGCTGGCGAAGCGGGTCACCGGAAATCCAGACAACTGGCCTCAAATCGCGAAAGACAACGGGCTCAAATCGGTTAACGATACCGCCGGACTACAGAGTGTATGGGTGGCCAATTCGCTGATCCCGAAGCGCAAGGCGAGTGCGCCACATCCGGTGAGCGGACCATGAGCATGGCAACCGATGACAAGCCTCGACAAGGTCGAGGCCTGCATGGTCAGTCGGCGGTCATTGTCCCGCTCGCATCATATTCGGGACAAAGCGCGCCGGGATTCACCGCTGCGACGACCGAGAGAAACTGCTCGAACGTCATGTGAAGATTCAGGAATCCACCTTGGCAGAACACCCATCCAAAGTATTCGAGGATCTCATCGGGGATCATCGCCGGCAGCCGCGGGGTCGTCGATACCGACGGGAACGGTCTGGCCGGTGCGGTCGCTGCGCGCAAAGCTTCCATCGCCTCGATGGAGACGCTGCTGTCTCCATCGGCAACCACGTTGCCCTCGCGTAGCGGTATCACCTTGCCTCTGCTGTTTCGAAACATAGGCCCTGGTCCTCCTGACCCCCCGCGAGCCTCCATATAACCAACACTAATTGTAAGGTAACTCGCCTGCTCGTCAAGGGCGGTAGATGCAGGCGGGCAGTCGTGCGAGACAACCAGGATAGTCTAAAGACGCCTAAAGATGCAACCGCCACATTCCGCGTAACCAGAGGAAAGTTTCATGACTACCGAATTACAGGCCTTTATCCTCGGCGCGGTGCAGGGTTTGACCGAGTTTCTCCCGGTTTCGAGCTCGGCGCATCTCGTTCTGGTTCCATGGCTGTTCGGATGGAACGATCCCGGCCTCGCGTTTGATGTCGCGTTGCATCTCGGAAGTTTGCTCGCGTTGCTGATCTATTATGGGCGTCAATGGCTCTCGATGGCACTCTCCATCGTGCGACCTGATCCAGATTCCCGGCGTCTCCTGATTCTACTTATCGTGGCCTCGGTTCCTGGTGCGGTGATTGGTCTGCTGCTGGAGAAGCAAGCCGAAACCATTTTTCGCTCGCCCATCCTCATCGCAGGTACTCTGGCGGTGATGGGCGTGGTGTTATGGGTCGCCGACGTGATGGGCCGCCGGAAGAAGAAGATGGACAACATCTATCTCGGCGATGCGATCCTCATCGGCCTCAGCCAGGCGCTCGCGATTATCCCCGGCGTCTCGCGCTCCGGTTCGACTATCACGACGGGCCGCATCCTCGGCATCGAGCGGCAGGATGCCGCGAACTTCTCCTTCCTGATGGCGACCCCGATCATCGCGGGCGCCGGCCTCCATGAGATGCCGAAGATCATGCATGGAGGCATCAACGGCATCGTCGTCGCGGGATTCGTCTCTTCGGCCGTCTTCAGCCTCATCGCGATCGCGGCCCTGGTCAGCTTCGTGCGCACCCAGACCTACAAACCCTTTGCATGGTACCGCATCGCGCTCGCGATCTTTGTCGCGGTAGTGTACTTGAGTCGCAACGGGTGAAGCTCTCGCATCCCCCAACCGCCTCCAACCGGCATCATCGGCATTCGCGCGCCTTCCAGATCGGTTTCGCGATGGCAGTCGCGAACACCATCATCGGTGCGACGCAGCCGGTCCTTACTCGCTATGCCGCGGTGCGCCTCGATCCGATTCTCTTCTGCGCGGCAGTCACCACCATCGCCGCGATGTGCGCACTGCCGTTCCTCTATCATCGCGGCGAACTCTCGATGCTCCTCGACCGCCGCTACGTGGCTTGGCTGTTCGCGATGTCGATGAGCGGCACCGTCATGACCAGCTTGACGCTGATTTATGGGATGGAGCACATCGACGCGATTGCGACGGTGATCCTCCTCCAGACCGAGCCGGTCTACTCGCTGATACTCTCCATCGTCGTGGTCGGCGAGCGTCCGTCACCGCGCCAGCTCCTCGCGACCGGCGCCATCCTGGCCGGTATCGGTTCCGTGTTCTGGGCCGGCAATGCCTTCTCGCCGATGTTCGCCGCGATGCTGCTCTTCATCACCCCATTTTTCTGGCAAACCTCCCACGTGCTCGGCCTGCGCGTGATGCCGCCGCTGACGCCCATCAGCATCGCGGGCGCGCGCTTCGTCTTCGCCGCATGCGTCTTCATCCCGATGTTCCTGCTTCGCCCGACCGCCTCGCTCGCACAGCTCGCCGACCCGCTCCTGCTGATGGTCATCCTCGCGACCGGCTTCTTCGTCTACTTCCTGTCGGCGCTGACCTGGTATGGCGCGATCAGCCGGCTTTCGCTCTCATGGACGACCGCGCTGGTGGTCCCCGGCATCCCGCTAATCTCGATGGTGTTCGCGATGGTCTTTCTCGGCGAGCATCCCACCTCGCACGAGGTCGTCGGCGTGCTCATCGCGGTCGGCGGCGTGCTCGCGCTGGTGCTCGGCGCCGACCCGCATCGCAAGGTGGGCGGCGTCATCGAGGCCGCCGAGGCGATCCATCAGCCGATCAGCTAAAGCGGTTGACGACCCGCGCGAGGTAGTCTTTAGTGGCGCGATAGGAAACACGGCGCGTCGGCGCCGACATCAAGCGAGGAAAATCACATGGCTCGAGTAGTCAAGCATGACGCGCAGGCGCCCTACGAAATTCCGGAAGGGACCGAGCTCCCCATCTACATCTGCGGATGCGGCCTGTCGAAGAACAAGCCCTACTGCGATGGCTCGCACAAGAAGACCCGCGCCGAGGCGGCCGGCGAAGTTTACGAATACGACGAGAACGGCAACGCGAAGCTGGTCGCCAAGCACTAGAGAATCCGATCCCTTCTCCCTCCGCCCTTCCCCCTATGATGGGGGAAGTGGCCCGGCGCAGTTCATGAGATGTCTGAGATCATGAACTGTGACGGGCCGATGAGGGTCCTCAGCTCCGGATTCCGCTCCGCCGCTGGTTCGATGACCCTCGAGCTATCAGCTATTTCTGCGGGCCGTAAAAGATGACCCAAGCGCAAAAATCAAGTGACATATTCTCGAAGCCATGTGGGACGTGCGCGGCCGCGAAGAGAAGATCTCCTGCTCTTACCGGCACTATGCAATCCTCGAAGCGGTAATGCGCCGAGCCAGCCGCGATGATGTAAACTTCGTCGCGGAAATGCGGCGCATGCAGTCCATCGGGCAGTTTAGCCGCGAACCGGATTTCAAGATCGCCATCGCGAAAAATCTCGGGCGAACGCTTGGAGGTTTGCGCGAGCGCAAGTGCTGCCGCTAGATGAGTAGGCATTGGCGTCTGATCCATAGTTCGTTCACTTCCCATCCGAACCTGATCTTTAACCTTCGAGCTGCGACCGGCGATGCCCGAAGACGCCCGAGCATGCCAGAACCGGCGTTTTGCAATGTCTCGGTCCCTACGCGAATATTTCCTCGAAGAACCCCGCCATCGCATTCCATGATCGTTCATCTGCCAGCTGGTTATATTCGAGCGCAGGATTACCGAGGCGCGCGGTGTCGGGGTCGGTGAAGTTATGCTTCACCCCGCCATATGTAATCATCTGCCAGTCAACACCTGCCGCGGTCATCTCGGCTTGAAAAGCGTTGACCTGCTCGGGCGGCACTAAGGAATCATTGCCTCCGGTACACGCGAGGATCCGCGCCTTCACCGCGTGCTTTTCCGCTGGCCGTTGAGTGGGAAGTCCGCCATGAAAACTCACGACTCCACGTAACGGCGCACCTGCGCGTGCCAACTCCAGAGAAAAGGTGCCTCCGATGCAGAACCCGATCGACGCCAGGCGGGAGGAATCTACCTGGGGCAACTCGGCCAGCCGGGCAAACGCGGCCATCGCGCGTCGGCGCAAGGCCGTCGGATCGCCGAATAACGACTGCGCGAGCTTGATCGCGTCGTCGAGCCGGTCGAGCTCGCGGCCGTTGCCATAGTAGTCGCCCGCAAATGCGACGTAGCCCAGGGCGGCGAGCTTCTCCGCTTTGGTTCTGGAGTGGACGCCTGGCCCGCACACCTGCGGCCAAACCAGGACGCCCGGCCGCTGTCCGCCGATGTTGCCATCGTAAGCAAGATATCCGCGCAGGTTTATTTCGGAATCTCGATAGTCCAGAGTTTCGGTTTTCATAGCAACTCCTCAAACACTATATGGAAGACGAAACTATCGATTCGATACTGATACTTGCAAGACGCCAGTTTTTGTTAATTAATCAGAGCCAGTTGTGACGATGTTTCTCAAACTTGACGGCGAGGGTCTGCTCCATCAGCAGGTGTATCGCGCGTTACGCGCGGAAATCCTGTCTGGTCGGCTCGCACCGGGTGCGCGTCTGCCATCCACTCGCCTGCTGGCGGCTTCGCTCAGGATCTCGCGTAACACGGTGCTGCTCGCGTACGAGCAACTTTTCGGTGAGGGTTATGCGCACTCCCACGCGGGAGCGAGAGCCGTCGTCACTTCCCGATTAGCAACTAACTCGGGCAAGCTCGACGGTGACTTCCTGTCGCCAGGAAAGCCAAGTGTGGCGACACCGCGCCTTTCCGCGGCCGGCGAAAGGATGTTGGGACTTTCGCGCGAGCGACTACTGCGATGGGACCTCCAGACGGGGCCACTGCCTTACGACTTTCGCGTCGGCCCGGCACTCGCCGATTTTCCGCATCCGATATGGTGCCGCCTTCTTGGCCGCCGCGCGCGCCGAGCAGCGCTACGAGATCTGGACTACGGACCTCGGCAAGGCCGCCAAGTCTTGCGCGCAGCAATCGCGGAGCGTCTGCTGCGCCATCGTGGGATTAACACCGGGCCCGAGCGAATCGTGATCGTTAATGGGAGCCAGCAGGCGCTCGACCTAATCTGCCGCGTGCTCCTCGATCGCGGCGATCGCGTGCTGATCGAGGAGCCACACTACCTCGGAGCACGTTCGGCGTTCGTCGCCGCCGGCGCTAGGCTTATCGCGGCTCGCGTCGACGAGGAGGGTATGCAAGTTCCGCATTTGCGCGGCTCGGGGCGCATACCCCGCCTCGCATACGTGACGCCCTCGCATCAATATCCAACCGGGGTCGTAATGCCGCTCGCGCGCCGGCTCCAACTCCTTGACTGGGCTGCACGATGCCGAGCGTTCATTGTCGAGGATGACTACGACAGCGAGTATCGCTACGAGGGCCGTCCAATCCAGGCCTTGGCCGGTCTCGATTCCACGGGCAGAGTCATTTATGTCGGCACTTTTTCTAAGCTGATGTTTCCGGCGCTGCGCCTCGGCTACCTGGTTCTCCCAAAATCGCTCGTGGAGCCGATCGCTGCTGCCAAAGCGATAGCCGACACTGGCACAGGATCAATCCTGCAACTGGCGCTCGCCGACTTCATCGAACAAGGACATTTCGAGCGCCACATGCATCGCACAACCAGGCACAATCGAATGTTACGGGCGAAGCTCCTCGAGGCGATTGCACAGCAATTTGGTGATCGCGTCGAAATCTCAGGCGCAAATACTGGCTTGCACGTGCTCGCCTGGATCGATGGATGCAACGGACGACCGATACAGTCAGTCGTCGAAAAAGCGCGCAAGGTCGGCGTCGGCATCTATCCCGTCGCGCCCTGCTATCTGACTCCGCCGCAGCGCACCGGAGTGCTTCTCGGATACGGGGCGTTGAATGAGCGCGAGATTCGCGAAGGAATCCGGCGCCTGGCAGCAGTCCTGGTTTAGGCTCACAGCGACCTCCATAACGAGCCATCCGGGCGCCGCTCTAGCTTCCGCAATTGCTCGATCTTGGATAATTGCGAGACCGTACCCTCTCTTTCTGTCCGGTGAAGATCAGCGCGGGTGGTAGTCCTGCAGCGCCTTGACCTCGAAGGGCTGGGTCTTGAGCGCGCGGATGCCCTCTACCGCCGCCTGCGCACCAACCATCGTGGTGCAAAACGGCAAGCGCATATCCAGCGCCGTGCGCCTAATCGAAAATGAGTCCGCAGTACCTTCCAGGTCGGGCGTGTTGATGACCATCGCAATCTCGCCGGCCTTCATGCAATCGACAACGTGTGGACTGCCCTGATTGACCTTGTTGACTTCGAGGCAGGGAAGGCCCAGGCCCTTGATGTGGCGCGCGGTGCCATGCGTCGCGATCAGCACGAAGCCCATCTCATGCAGGCCGCGCACGATCGGCTCGAGCGCGCGCTTGTCCTCGTCGCGCACACTCACGAACACCTTGCCCGCGAGCGGCAGATCGGTCGAGGCCGCCAGCTCGGCCTTGGCAAACGCCATCGCGAAGTTGCTGTCGATGCCCATCACCTCGCCAGTCGATTTCATCTCGGGACCCAGCATGGTGTCGACGCCGATGAAGCGCGCGAACGGGAACACCGACTCCTTCACCGAGACATGGATGGGAATTTTCTCGGTGGTGAAGCCGAGCTCCTCGAGCTTGTGGCCGGCCATCGCGAGCGCGGCCAGCTTCGCCAGCGGCACCCCGATCGCCTTGCTGACGAACGGGATGGTGCGCGAGGCGCGCGGGTTGACTTCGAGGATATAAATCTCGCCCTCGAAAATCGCGAACTGCACATTGATGAGGCCGATGACGCCCAGCTCGCGCGCGAGCATCTTGGTCTGCTTCGCCAGCGCATCCTGGATCGGCTTGGTGAGCGAGCGCGGCGGAAGCGCGCAGGCGCTGTCGCCCGAATGGATGCCCGCGTGCTCCACGTGCTCCATGATGCCGCCGATAACGACCGTCTCGCCGTCGGAGATCGCATCGACGTCGACCTCGGTCGCGCCCTGCAGGTAGCGATCGATCAGCAGCGGATGGCGCTCGGAGGCGAGCAGCGCGTTGGCGACGTAGCGGCGTAGATTGGCCTCGTCGGGGATGACCTCCATCGCGCGCCCCCCGAGGACATAAGAGGGGCGAATCAACACCGGATAGCCGACCGCATTGGCGCCGGCGATCGCATCGTCGAGGCCGCGCGCGAGCACGCCCCTGGGCTGCTTGAGCCCGAGCTTGTCGACCAGCTGGTTGAAGCGCTCGCGATCCTCTGCGCGATCTATCGCGTCGGGAGAGGTGCCGAGAATCGGCACGCCCGCCTCGCTCAGCGGCACCGCGAGCTTCAGCGGGGTCTGCCCGCCGAACTGCACGATGACGCCGGCGGGCTTCTCGCGCTCGACAATCGCCATCACGTCCTCGAAGGTGAGCGGCTCGAAGTAGAGGCGATCGGAAATGTCGTAATCGGTGGAAACGGTCTCCGGATTGCAGTTGACCATGATGGTCTCGAAACCGGCGGCTTTGAGCGCGAGGCTCGCATGCACGCAGCAGTAGTCGAACTCGATGCCCTGCCCAATGCGATTGGGTCCGCCTCCGAGAATCATTATCTTACGGCTGGTAGCATCGGGCTTGGCCTCATCCTCGCCCTCGTAGGTCGAATAGTAGTAGGGCGTGAAGGCGGGGAACTCGGCGCCGCAGGTATCGACCAGCTTATAGACGGGAGTGATGCCCAACTCGCGGCGGCGGTTGAGGATCGTAAGCTCCTCGGCGCCGCGCAAATCCGCGATGCGGCGATCGGAAAAGCCCATCGCCTTGAGCTCGCGCATGAACTCGGGCGTGAGGTCGTCATGCCGCGCGCGCTCCTCTGTCGCGATAATTTCCGCAATCGCATCGATGAACCACGGATCGATGTTGCTGAGGTGGTAAATCTCCTCGCGTGAGACGCCGAGCCGGAGCGCATCCGCGAGGTAGTAGATGCGAAAGCTGTTGGGGGTCTTGAGGCGCGCGCGAATCTCGGCCATCGCCGCCTCGACGCTCATCCCCGCAACTTTGCTTTCGAGGCCCCACGACGAAATCTCCAGCGAGCGCAGCGCCTTCTGCAGCGACTCCTTGAAGGTGCGGCCGATGGCCATCGCCTCACCCACGGACTTCATCTGCGGACCGAGCTCATCGACCGCGCCGCGAAATTTCTCGAAGGTGAAACGCGGAATCTTGGTCACGACGTAATCGATGGTCGGCTCGAAGCACGACGGCGTCATCTTGGTAATGTCGTTGGGGATCTCGTCGAGGGTGTAGCCGACCGCCAGTCGCGCGGCGATTTTCGCAATCGGAAATCCGGTCGCCTTCGAGGCGAGCGCGGAGCTGCGCGACACCCGCGGATTCATCTCGATAACGACCATCCTGCCGGTGCGCGGATCGATCGCGAACTGGATGTTGGAACCGCCGGTGTCGACGCCGATCTCGCGGATGATGCGCAGCGACGCATCGCGCATCAGCTGGTATTCCTTGTCAGTCAGTGTCTGCGCGGGCGCGACGGTGATCGAATCGCCGGTGTGCACCCCCATCGCATCGAGGTTTTCGATCGAGCAGATAATCACGACGTTGTCCGCCATGTCGCGCATCACTTCGAGCTCGAATTCTTTCCAGCCCTCGACGGATTCCTCGATGAGGACCTCGGTGCTCGGCGACATGTCGAGCCCGAACGCCACCTTGGTACGGAAATCCTCGGGCTCGCGCGCAATCGCGCCGCCGGTGCCACCCAGCGTGCGCGAAGGCCGGATGATCAGCGGCAGCGACAGCTTGGCGCGAATCGCTTCAGCCTCGGCGAGCGTATGGGCGACATCGGATTCTGGAACCTCGAGGCCGATTTTGATCATCGCGGCTTTGAAGAGATCTCGATCCTCGGCTTTCTTGATCGCGTGGAGCTTCGCGCCGATCAGCTCAACGTTGTACTTCTCCAGCACACCCGCTTCCGCCAGCGCGATCGCGAGGTTGAGTGCGGTCTGTCCACCGACGGTGGGAAGAATCGCGTCGGGGCGCTCCTTCTCGATAATCTTCGTGATCGAGGCGACCGTCATCGGCTCGATGTAGGTGCGGTCGGCCAACTCCGGATCGGTCATAATCGTCGCGGGATTCGAATTGATCAGGATGAGGCGGATGCCGTCCTCACGCAGGGCCTTCAGCGCCTGCGTCCCCGAGTAGTCGAACTCGCACGCCTGCCCGATGACGATGGGGCCGGAGCCAATCAGCAGAACTGATTTAAGATCTTTTCTAAGCGGCACTTCTTACGTCCGATCACTCTGAGTGTTGTGAGACGCCGTGGCAGCAGCCTCGTCGGCAATGATGCGATCGAGCGATTCGGCGCCGTAGCGCGGAAACGCCTCGACCAGTTTGCGAAACCGCGCGAATAGATATGCGGCGTCATGCGGTCCCGGTGAAGCCTCAGGATGATACTGCACCGAGAAAAATGGCACGCCGACACCGCGCAAGCCCTCGACGGTGTTGTCGTTGAGGTTGACGTGCGAGAGCTCGGCGCGACTCCGCACCGAATCGGCATCGACCGCGAAGCCATGATTCTGCGAGGTGATTTCGACTTTGCTGGTGCGCAGGTCCTTGACCGGATGGTTCGCGCCATGATGTCCGAAGTTCAATTTGTAGGTTTTTCCTCCCAGCGCCAGGCCGAGAATCTGATGCCCCAGGCAGATACCGAATACCGGCTTCTTCCCGAGGACGCCCTTCACCGCCTGGCGCGCGTACGGCAGCGCGGCAGGATCGCCGGGGCCGTTGGAAAGAAAAATCCCGTCGGGGTTGTACGCGAGGATTTCCTCGGCGGTCGAAGTCGCGGGCAGCACCTTCACCCGAAAACGCGTCGAGGTCAGCCGCCGCAGGATGTTCAGCTTGATGCCGTAATCGAGCGCCACAATCAGTGGCGCGTCGCGCAGTTCCTCGCGCAGGTTGCGATAGCCGGCCCCCAGCTGCCAATCACCAAGATCCCAGTCATAGGGCTGGCCGCATGAAACCTCGGTGACGAGATCGCGCCCGATGAGGCCCGGCGACGCCTTCGCTTTGCGCACCACCGAATCGGGATTGAAATCGATGCTGGAGATCACCGCTTCCTGCGCGCCGTGCATGCGGATGTGGCGCACCAGCGCGCGCGTATCGATTCCCTCGATGCCGACCACTCCGGCGGCCTTCAAATAATCGCCGAGCGATTCCTCGGAACGCCAGTTCGAAGGGCGCGGCAAATATTCTTTGACGATGAAACCCTCGACGTAGACGCGCGCTGACTCGGCGTCTTCGCGATTGATCCCGACGTTGCCGATCTCCGGATACGTCATGCACACCATCTGCCCTTTGTAGGATGGGTCGGTGAGCACTTCCTGGTAGCCGGTCATCGCGGTGTTGAAGACGACTTCGCCGACCGCCTCGCCAATCGCGCCGAAAGCGTGCCCGCGAAAAGTGCGTCCGTCAGCAAGCGCCAGTATGGCTTCGTGCTTTGGCATCAGACGCGATTCGCTCCTCTTCCGTAGGATCTTGCGTCGTACACGATTTCACCTCCGACGATGGTCAAAACTGTTTTTCCTCTAAGCTGCATTCCTGCGAAGGGGGTGTTGCGACTTTTCGATAGAAACTTGGCAGGCTCGACGGTCCAGGCTAATTCCGGATCGATGACGGTGATATCCGCCGCAATCTCATGTGAGAGCGTGCCCGCTTCTATTCGCAGTAAACGCGCAGGGTTAGCGGACATCAATTCAACCAGCCTCCGCGCGGAGATTATTTTTTTGTGAACGAGGCCCATCGCGAGGCCGAGCGAGGTTTCCAATCCGATGATGCCGTTGGCCGCGCGCATGAAGGCGCTCGCCGCATCATCGGGAAGACGCGCGGCGCCTGCGCTCATTGGAAAGCATCCGACGAGGTGCTCGAGATTCTTGGAGTCCGGATCGTGCGGCGCGTGGTCGGTCGCGATCACGTCGATGGTGCCGTCAGCCATCGCCGCATGAAGCGTTTCCAGATCCTGCTCGCAGCGCAACGGAGGATTCATCTTGGCGTTTGGACCCCATTCGAGGACTGCGTGCTCCTCGAGCCAAAAATGATGCGGCGTCACTTCGCATGTGACGTGAGCGCCATTACGTCGCGCGTGGCGGACCAACTCGACGGACTCGGCGCACGAGAGATGCGCGATGTGCACCGGAGCCTCGGTGCCGATCGCGAGCGCGAGATCGCGGCGAATGCGCACGGTTTCAGCAGAGGTTGGATAACCCTGGACGCCGAGGCGCTTCGACACCGCACCGGCATTGGCCGCACCCTCTTCAGAGAGATGGCGGTCTTCCTCATGCAGCGAGACGGCGAAATTCAGGCGCGATAGTTCGTCGAGCGCGCGCGCCAAAATCACCTGGTCATCGATAGGAATGCCATCATCGGAAAAAAGCCGCGCGCCGGCTTCGACCATCGCGGCGAAATCCACCAGCTCGGCGCCGCGCAATCCTTTGGTGACGGCGGAAACCGGAATGAGGCGCGTAGCGTGAACCTCGCGCGCGCGCTCGATCATATAGCGCGTGATGTCGGGGGTGTCGTTGACCGGCGAGGTATTCGCCATCGCGGCAACCGCAGTGAAACCTCCGGCGGCAGCGGCGCGTAGGCCGGTCGCAATCGTCTCCTTCTGCGGAAAACCAGGATCGCGCAGATGCACGTGAGGATCGATCAACCCCGGCATGACCCAACAGCCGTTTGCATCGATGGTATCCGCACCGTCAGGCGCGCGAAGCTGACCGGGATCGTCCACCGCCTCGATGACGCCGTCGATGACGAGCACGTCCGCATCACCATCGCGATCATTGGCGGGATCGATGACGCGTCCGCCGCGCAGCAAAAACGACTTCAACGCGGAGCCTCCGCTTCCTTCATCGAATCAACCATCGAGTAGATGGTCACCCGATCGTGCGATTTATGATTTCCCCTGCCATCGACGAGCCCGAGGCGAACCTGCACCCGTTCCGAACGCGAGGTCGGGATGTTCTTGCCGACGTAGTTGGGCCGAATTGGCACCGCGCGATGTCCGCGATCGATCAGCACCGCCAGCTTCACCGCCGCCGGCCGGCCGCTGTGCCACAGCATCTCCATCGCGCGCTGTACCGTCCATCCGCTGTTGAACACGTCGTCAACCAGCACGATGACGCGGCCTTCAGTCGTGAACTGGTCGTCGCGGCCTTCGATGGCCCGAATCGGTTCGCTTGCCGCATAAACGTCGATCAAGGCGGTGGGAATTTTCACCCCGGTGCGCGCCTCGATCAGATGACTGATGCGCATGCCGAGCAGCGCGCCGCGGGTGACTACGCCAACGATGGTGACCGAGCTTACGTCTGCGAGGTCCTTCAAGATTTGCTCGGCGAGGGAACCTACCGCATGCTCGATCTCGTCCGCGCTCATGATCTCGCGCTGCGGACCGCGCTTGTAAGGCTCGTAGCCGGCCTCCTCGGCCTGCTTGACGCTGTCGAAAACGGCGAGTGTGCCTTCGGCGATCCAGTTGCGGACATAATCGGCGAGGCCTTCGTCGTACCGATAGTAGCGATGGGTGCTGGCGTGGCCGACGAACTCCACCGGCAGTTCGCGCTCGCAATAGTCGCATCGCAACAGCAGCGACGAATCGGTGCTGGCGCGGGCGAGGCGGAAGCGCGGCTTCAGATGCGCGCCTTCGAAGCGGGTGATGCAGTTGGCATTGTTGCAGCGCGGCGCACTTTCCGATTTGAAACGCATCGGCGGCAATGCCTTCGATGCTGCACGATCGGTGGTCGCCGCGTTTTCCAGCATCCACGCGATCAGCGCCATCCGCACCGGCACGCCGGCCGCCGCCTGTTCGAAATAAACCGCGCGCGGATCGGCATCGAGCTCGTAAGCGAGCTCGGTGGTGCGCGGCAGCGGATGCATCACCACAGCCTCGTGAGTGCGGCTGCCCTTGAGCGCCCGCGCATCGAAGCGCACATATTCGCCGGCATCGGCGCTCTTGTTCTGCAGCCGCTCCTTCTGCAGTCGCGTGACATAGAACGCATCGAGAGCTTTGGGTGCCTGCCCCGCGGGAATTTTTTCCAGCGGCATGTCGGAAGTGAACAGCGCCATCTGATGCGGCCCGCGTGGCGTCAGATAGAGCGCGTCGAGGCCGCCCGCCACGGATTTGAGATCATCCATCGATACCGTGGAAAAGCGGTACTGACTCTCGGACCGCACGCGTTCGAGCACATATTCGGGAACATCCATGCCGGCAGTCGGCACTGCGAGGATATTCGCACCGAATCGCGCGAGCGCATAAATCAATGAGTGGACAGTGCGTCCATATTTCAGATCGCCGCACAGCGCGACCGTCAGTCCGCGCAGATGCCCCTTCTTCTTGCGCAGGATGTACAGGTCGCACAGCGTCTGGGTCGGATGCTCGCGGCTGCCGTCGCCGGCATTGATGATCGGGCATGGCGCGTACTCGGCGGCCACTCGTGCGGCGCCGTCGTGGGGATGACGCATGACGATCAGGTCGGCATAGCCACTGACGACGCGCACCGTATCCGCCAGACTCTCGCCCTTGGCGGCGGAACTCGCGTGCATATCGGCGGAACTGATGACCGCGCCACCGAGGCGATGCATCGCGGATTCGAAGCTGAGCCGCGTGCGCGTCGAAGGCTCATAGAAAAGTGTCGCCATGATGAGGCCGTCGGCGACCGTCAGCCGCTCGGATTTTTCCAGCGCGGTCGAAAAGCCGTCGGCGAGCGTGAAGATGCGCTCGATCTCGGCGAGTCCGAGATCCTCGATCGAGACGACGTCGTATTTCGGCAGCCGCGCCATCTAAAGATTCGTAGACCTCACCCCTGCCCTCTCCCTTCAGGAGAGGGAGATTCAGAGAGCGTCATTTTGCTTCACCAATGAGAACACCATCGAAGCCATCGACTTCGCTCAGCTTCACGTAAACGCGCTGGCCCTTGGGGGTTGGGATATTCTTGCCAACGAAATCCGCGCGAATCGGCACCTCGCGCTCGCCGCGATCGACGAGCACCGCAAGCTGAATCGATTCGGGCCGCCCCAGATCCGATATCGCGCCGAGCGCGGCACGCACGGTGCGGCCGGTGTAGAGCACGTCATCGACGAGGACGACGCGTTTGCCATCGAGCGAGAATGCGATGTTGCGTCCAATGAGCCGCGGATCGCCCGGCGCGCCCTTTTTGTCATCGCGATAAGAGGAGATATCGAGGGTGCCGACCGGGATGTTCGCCATGCCGACCTCGCCCAGCGCCTTGATGAGACGCTCGGCGAGTGCTGCGCCACGACGCATGACGCCGATGAGCACCAGGTTATTCGCGCCGGTGTTGCGCTCCGCGATCTCATGGGCGAGACGCTTTACCGATCGCGTTACGGTGGAGGCATCGAGGGCGACGGTGGTGGCGGGTGCGTTTGCCATCTCAGCCGCCACCTTGCCGCTCGCAAAAAAATACCCGGCCGCAAATACGGTCGGGCTGCATATTACGCAAGTTCATCATCGTCCCTTCTCACCCTCGCAGGAGTGAAGTTAAAGGCTACCGATAATTAAACAGGTGGCTTGGAGTTAGATCAAGTGACACTCCCATGAGAACATTGCGCACCTGTGGAAAAACGAACGAAGCTAGCGACGGCGGCCAGCGCCCTCGACCTTCTTCAGCCGCTGATCCTGGTCTTTCACCTGCACCGTCATGCGATCGTCGAAACGCTCGAACTTCCGGCTTAGATTGGCGACCGCCTTGTTGGCCAGTTTGATCTCAGCGCTGAGCTTCTTGAGGCTCTCCGCGACATCTTCACCCTCGGAGGCCGCAGCGACTTGAGCTGAAGCGGGCTGCGAGGAAATCGCGCCACGCAAGTTCGCCTCCGAGGTGGCAAGCTGCTCGCGGAATTCCACCCGCGTCCTGCCGATGGTCTCGTTGAGGCGGACCATCTCGGCGCCGAAATCGGCATGCAACGCATTCAGCCCGTTGCGATTCTCGCCGATCTGGTCGGAGAGAAAGCGGATCTGGCTGCCGACCTCGGCAAACTGGCCAAAAATCTCATCTTTCAGTTTGTCAACTTTACCGCCGAAGCCGGAGACGGCCTCGACCACCAGCTCGAAGCGGGCACCCAACTCCTCGAGCATCGTGCCAATCTTGTTCAGCCCTTCGTCAGCCACCCCTTCTCTCCCTGATGCAGACGGCTTTAGTGGACGATTTTGCCGAACCTGCTCCATCGGATGGGCAGGAAGCTGGAACCGTCGCTGTCCCAAGACCAATAGATGAGAATCGCGCGTCCCTCAACCAGGTTGTTGTCGACAAATCCCCAGAATCGCCCGTCGTAGCTGCGGTCGCGATTATCTCCCATCATCAGAAGCTTGCCGTCCGGAACCGTGACCGGCCCGAAATTATCCCGCGGCGAGATCGGCGAGCGCTCCTGGTCGCTTACCTCGAAATGCGCATGCGGATCGTCCATCGGGCTGCCGTTGAGCCATACCTTCCCGACTTTCACCTGGACCGTGTCGCCGGCGAGACCGATGCCGCGCTTGATAAAATCCTTGGTGGGATCGGGTGGAAAAACGAATACGACCACATCGCCGCGATGAACCGGCTCGATGGGGAAGAGATACTTACCCCATGGAACCCCCGGAAACGTGATGCCGAAGAGCGAATCGGGCACCCGAAGCCCATAGATCAGCTTGTTGACGAGGATGTGGTCGCCGATGAGCAGCGTCGGCTCCATCGAGCCCGAGGGAATCTTGTAGGCCTGGATGAAAAAGGTGCGGATGATGAGCGCCAGGATGAGGGCGATGCCGAACGCCTCACCATATTCGCGCGCGGCCGACTTCTGGGGCGCCTTTGCCTCAGCATGCGGCGCATCGCCAGTGGGCTTGGGATAGTTGCGAGCTGCCTCGGCCACGACTTCGCTTACTCCCCGACCTTAAGCAGGGCGAGAAACGCCTCCTGCGGGATCTCGACGCGTCCAACCTGCTTCATGCGTTTCTTGCCTTCTTTCTGCTTCTCGAGGAGCTTGCGTTTGCGCGTGATGTCACCGCCATAGCATTTCGCGGTGACGTTCTTGCGCAGCGCCTTGACGCTCTCGCGCGCGATGATTTTGGCCCCGATACTGGCCTGGATGGCGATCTCGAACATCTGGCGCGGAATGAATTGCCGCATCTTTTCGCATAACGCGCGCCCGCGATCATAGGACTTATCACGATGCACGATTATCGAGAGCGCGTCGATAACCTCACCGTTGATGCGGATATCTAATTTAACCAGAGGCCCGGCGCGGAAGTCCAGAAACTCATAATCGAGCGAGGCATAGCCGCGGCTCACGGATTTCAGACGATCATAAAAGTCGAATACGATCTCGGCCAGCGGCAACTCGTAATGGAGGATGACGCGATGCTCATCGAGGTATTTCAAATCCCGCTGCTGACCTCGACGATCCTCGCATAGCGCCATCACCGCGCCGAGGTACTCGTCGGGCATGTGAATCGACGCGAGGATGAACGGTTCCTCGATAGCCTCGATGCGTCCCTCGTCGGGCAGTCGCGACGGGTTGTCGACCATCGTCACCTCGCCATCGGTGGTACGAACCTGGTAGGCGACCGTCGGCGCCGTGATGATCAGATTGATGCCGTGCTCACGCTCCAGCCGCTCCTGCGTGATCTCCATGTGCAGCAGGCCGAGGAATCCCGCGCGAAAGCCGAAGCCGAGCGCCTGCGAATTTTCCGGCTCGCAGATGAAGCTGGCATCGTTGAGGCGGAGCTTCTCGATCGCATCGCGTAGGGCTGGATACTGGTTGGACTCGGTGGGATAGAGCCCGGCAAAAACCATCGGCTTTAGTTCCTTGAAACCTTCGAGCGGTTTTTGCGCCGGATTGTCGGCATCGGTCAGAGTGTCGCCCACCCGCAGGTCCTGCACGCTTCGGATGTTCGCGACGACGAAGCCGACCTCGCCCGGACCGAGCGATTCGGCCGCCACCGGATGGGGCGTGAAATGCCCCAGGCGCATGATCTCGCCGTCTTTGCCGGTGCCCATCAGGCGCACCTTCATGCCCTTGCGTAGCTCGCCTCCGAACACGCGCATCAGGCCGATGACGCCCTCGTAAACGTCGTACCAGCTATCGAAAATGAGCGCGCGCGGCGCCGTTTCGGGCGGAACCTTGGGCGCCGGGATGCGCTGCACGATCGCTTCGAGGGTCTCATCGATGCCGATACCTTCCTTCGCGCTGGCGAGGATCGCGTCTTCGGCGCTCAGGCCGATGGTCTCCTCAATCTGATGCTTGGTGCGCGCAACATCGGCGCCGGGTAAATCAATCTTGTTGATGACGGGAATTATTTCGAGGCCGTGGTCGAGCGCCATATAGACGTTCGCGAGGGTTTGCGCCTCAACGCCCTGGCTCGCATCGACCACGAGCAGCGCGCCCTCGCATGCGGCGAGGCTACGTGAAACTTCATACGCAAAATCGACATGCCCAGGAGTATCAATAAGATTCAGGATGTAGGTTTTGCCATCTTTGGCCGTGTAGTTCAGGCGGACCGAGCGGGCCTTGATGGTGATGCCGCGCTCGCGCTCAAGGTCCATCGAATCGAGGAACTGTTCCTTAAGCTCGCGCTTCGAAAGCGCGCCGGTACGCTCCAGCAATCGATCGGCCAGCGTGGACTTGCCGTGATCGATATGCGCGATGATGGAGAAATTTCTGATGAGTGCGGGGTCGGTCATCTATAATTCAAACTACTTGCCGGCGCGGTCCTTAAAGTACGTGAAGGTTTGGTCGAGGCCGTTGGCCAACTCAACCTGGGGAAGCCAGTTCAGAAGCTCTCTGGCACGCGCCGGCGAAATAACGGAACGGCTCTGCTCTCCCGGACGCGCCGGCGCATACTCCGGCGCTCGAGTCACATCGGCGACGGTCCCCAGCGTATGGTAAAGATCGTTGACGTTGGTTTCGATGCCGGTACCGACGTTAATCGCACCCGACACATTCGAGTTCGCCGCGGCGATGTTCGCGCGCACCACATCACCCACGAACACGTAGTCGCGGGTTTGCTTGCCGTCGCCGAAAATCGTGCACGGCTGTCCTTCGAGCATCTTTCCGCAAAAAATCGCAACAACCCCAGCCTCGCCATGCGGATCCTGACGCGGGCCGTAGACGTTTCCATAGCGTAGCGCCGCGTAATCGATTCCGTACTGGACTTTGTAAAAGAACAGGTATGCCTCGGTCGCCAGCTTCGCGACGCCATACGGACTGACGGGATGCAGCGGATGATCCTCCGGCGCTGGGAAAGTTTCCTGCTCTCCATAAATCGCGCCGCCGGTGGAGGAAAATATCACCCGACGAAGCCCCTGCTGACGCGCCGATTCCATCAGGTTGAGGAACCCGACCACGTTCACCTGCGCATCGTAGGGCGGATCGGCGACCGAGCGGCGCACATCCATCTGCGCCGCAAGATGCACGATGATCTCGGGGGTTGCAGCCTCGATAACGCGCTTCACCGCATCGGCGTCGCGCAGATCGATCTCATGAAACCGCGCCTTGGGATTGATTTGATGGCGCTTCCCGGCGCTCAAGTTGTCGATGATCGACACCTGATGTTGCCCGCTCGCCACCAGCGCATCGACGGTGTGCGAGCCGATAAAACCGGCGCCTCCGGTGACCAGAATTTTCATCGCGTACTCGCGCTCCTGCGAAGTCCTGATTGGCTAAACAGGTCGGCGGCCAATCGAGTAGTACTTGAACTCGAGCGCCTTAATGAGGTCGGGCTCATAAAGATTGCGTCCGTCGAAAATCACCGGCTGCTTCAACATCGAGCGAATGCGCTGAAAATTGGGATGCCGAAACTCGTTCCACTCGGTCAAAATTATCAGGGCATCCGCCCCCGTCAGCGCTTCGTAATTGGTCTTATGATAGCTGATCCGGTCGCCGAAGATACGCCGCGCACGTTCGAGCGCTTCCGGATCATGCGCGCGCACCACCGCACCGGCCTTCAGCAGCTCCTCGACGACGACTAACGATGGCGCCTCACGCATGTCATCGGTGCGCGGCTTGAACGCCAATCCCCATATCGCAAAGGTCCGCCCCTTCAGATCGTCGCCGAAGTGCTCCTTCACGCGCTCGACCAGATGGCGCTTCTGATGCGTGTTAACATCTTCGGCCGCCTGCAGGAGGCTGAAGTTGAGTCCGTTCTCGCCGGCCGTATGGATGAGCGCCTGCACATCTTTCGGAAAGCATGAACCTCCATATCCAACGCCCGGAAACAGAAACGATGACCCGATGCGCTTGTCGGTGCCGAGGCCGCGCCGGACGTGATTGATTTCCGCGCCAACCGCCTCGCATAGGCCGGCGATGTCGTTGATAAACGAAATCCTCAGGGCAAGCATCGCGTTGCAGGCGTACTTGGTCATCTCGGCCGACTTCGGATCCATCACGAGGATCGGGTTGTCGGTGCGCGTGAAGGGCGAATGCAACTCGCGCAGGATCGCAGTCGCCTGATCGCTGAGGCTGCCAATCACCACCCGGTCCGGCCGCATGAAGTCCTCGATCGCGGAACCTTCCTTCAGGAACTCGGGAACCGAGCAGACATCAACCTTATGCTTCGCGAACTTGGCGACGATCTCGCGCACCTTGTCGTTGGTGCCGACTGGAACCGTGCTCTTTACGCAGATGATGTGGTAGCCGGTGATGGATTTCGCGATGGTCTCCGCGGCCTTCATCACCCCGCTCAAGTCGGCCGCGCCGTCCTTGCTCATCGGAGTGCCGACCGCGATGAACGAAATCATCGACTGCCCGATGGCATTGGTCGCATCGAGGGTGAAACTCAGGCGGCCCTCAGCGGTGTTGCGCCTCACCAGCTCTTCGAGGCCGGGTTCGTAAATCGGAATTTCGCCCTCGTTGAGCGCGGCGATACGGGCCTTGTCGATATCGACGCAAATCACCTCGTTGCCGCTTTCGGCGTAGCAAGTGCCGCTGACCAGGCCGACATAGCCGGTTCCGATAACTGCGATATTCATGAGTTGAGAACTCCTAAAACTCTTCCTTGATCAGATAAATCGGCTTGCGCTGCGATTCGTGATAGGTGCGCGCGATCATCTCGCCAATCAGCCCCAGGCTTACGAACTGCACTCCTACGACCACCAGTAATACTGCGAGTAGCAGCGCAGGACGATCCGCGAGATGGGAGCCGAGAAAGACTTTTTCGAATACGAGAATCGCCATCCAGACCGTGCCGACGGTTCCAAGAAGCAATCCAATCGCGCCGAAAACCTGGATGGGCCGGGTGGAATATCCCGAGAGGAATTTCACCGTCATCAGATCGAGGAACGTCCTGACGATCCTGCCGGGGCCGTACTTCGATGCGCCGGTGCGACGCGGACGGAAATTTACCTGCAATTCGGTGATCTGCGCACCCTGCTCGGCCGCGATCGCAGGCACGAAGCGATGCATCTCGCCATACAGCGCCAGGCTGCGCGCGAGGTCGCCGCGATACGCCTTCAGCGTGCATCCGTAGTCATGGAGCGGCGTTCCGGTGATGCGCGAGATCAATCCGTTGGCCGCGACCGAGGGCAGCCGTCGCGTGAAGGTTTCATTTTGCCAGCGCTCGGTGCGCCATCCGCTCACGAGGTCGTAGCCCTCCTTGAGTTTCGCAACCAGGCGCGGGATATCGGCCGGGTCGTTTTCGCCATCGCCGTCGAGTGCGACGACGATGTCACCGTGGGAGTTCGAAAAGCCGCATTGCAGCGCGGCGGTCTGGCCGGTGTTCTTCACGAGCCGGATGACGCGCACATTCGGATCCGAATCCTTGATGCGATGCAGCTCCTCGGCGCTGCCATCGATGCTGCCGTCGTCGATGAAAATGATTTCATGCAAGACGTTCATGCTGGCGAGAACTTGTTTCAACTCTTCGTGGAGCGGGCCGAGGTTGCCCCGCTCGTTGAAGAGCGGAATCACGATGGAGAGTTCCATCGGTTGGAATGCGAGTCCGTGAGCTCGATGAAGGCGCGATAGCGATGGTCGATTTCTTCCCAGGTGAGATCGAGCAGGCGATCCATCGAAAAATTTTCGACGTTGTACGACGCCATCACGGTCCCGTACACGACGGCAGTGCGCAGGATTGATTCCGTCAAACGCCCCTGCCGCGCGAGGAAGCCCATCATGCCGCCCGCGAAAGTGTCGCCCGCGCCGGTCGGATCAACGACGTCCTCCAGGGGATACGCCGGCACCGCAAACATTCCTTCCTTGCTGAATTGCAGGACGCCGTACTCGCCGCGCTTCACCAGCACGCTCTTCGGCCCCATCTGCAAGATCGCGCGCCCGGCTTTGACGAGGTTATGCTCGCCGGTCAGCATCCGCGCCTCGTCGTCATTTACCGTCAGGATGTCGAGGCGCTCCAGCAGCCGCGTCAGATGAGGCCGCGCATTCTGGATCCAGAAATCCATCGTGTCAGCTGCGACCAATTTCGGGTTGTTCACCTGCGAAAGCACCCGGTACTGCAATTCGGGCGAGATGTTGGCAAGAAAGAGGTAGTCGCTGTGTTGTTGGTCCGGCAGCAGCGTTGGATTGAAGCCTTCGAAGACGTTGAGCGCGAGGCTGATGGTGTCGCGCTTGTTCATGTCCTCGTGGTAGCGGCCGTGCCAGTGGAAAGTCTTGCCCGCGCGGCGCTCCAGCCCACGCACGTCGATGCCACGGTCCGTGAGCATCCGCTGATGCTCCGGCTTGAAATCCTCGCCGACGACGCCGACCATACTGACCGGTGCGAAAAAGCGCGCCGCCACCGAAAAGAATGTCGCGGCGCCGCCAAGTGCGTCGTCTCTGCGTCCGGTCGACGTCTCAACCGTGTCATACGCGACCGATCCAACCACCACGATACTCATGCGATTTGTATATGCTCCGGGCTAGAGATATTTGCCGATGATGGGTCGCAGGTCGGCGATGCGTTTGGGCGGAATAACCGCGCGATCGGTGATGATGGCGTCCTTGAGTGAGCTGCCGCAGGCGCAGGTGCGTTCTCGCTTTGCCACCGCCGCCGCGAGATTTTTTACCGCGCGCTGCGCAAGCTCGACGTTGGCGCGCATCACCGCCAGGATCTCCGCGATATCGACCGCCTTCACCGACTGATGCCAGCAGTCATAGTCAGTCACCAGCACCAGCGTCGCATAACAAAGCTCGGCTTCCTTGGCGAGGCGCGCCTCCTGCATCGCGGTCATGCTGATGACATCAACGCCCCAGCTTCGATAAAGGTTCGACTCCGCGCGGCTGGAGAATTGCGGGCCCTCGATACACAGGTAGGTGCCGCCACTGTGAGTGGTCGCACCGGCATCGCGACTCGAGGCGAACAGATCGCGCGCGAGATCGGCGCAAACCGGATCGGCTAGCGATACATGCGCGACGATGCCCTCGCCGAAGAACGTCGCCGGTCGTTTGTGGGTGCGATCGAGAAACTGATCCGGCACCACCAGATCGCCCGGCTTAATAGCCTCTTTCATACTGCCGGCGGTGCTGACCGAAAGCAGATGGTCGACGCCCAGCGTCTTCATCCCATAGATGTTGGCGCGATAGTTCAGTTCGCTCGGGAGAATCCGATGCCCCTTGCCATGACGCGCGAGGAACACCACATCGAGATCGCCGATGCGCCCGGTAATGTACGGATCGGAGGGCGGGCCGAACGGAGTTGTGAGTTCGACCTGCTTAACATTTTCGAGGCCCGGCATCTGATAGAAGCCGCTGCCGCCGATTACGCCTAAAACCTTTTTTGCCAAATGAGTTGTCCGCTTTCCTTATTCCCTCTCGAGCAGGGAGAGGGAGGCGCTCCGCGCCGGGTGAGGTCTCAATTCGCTGCCGCTTGCTCCGCGTACAACTGCCCGCACGCGGCCGCGATATCGAGCCCCCGACTCTCGCGAATTGTCGCGGTCAGGTTACCCCTGCGCAGGATCGCTTGAAAGTCCTCGACCGCCTGCCGCGAGCTGGTCGCGAAACCAGACCCCTCGAAGGCGTTGAAGAAAATCAGGTTGACCTTGCCGCGCACCGGCGCGAGCAGCTTGACGAGGCGCTTGGCGTCGTCGATCGAATCATTCACCCCGCGCAACATGACGTATTCGAAGGTGATGCGTTCACGCTGCTTTATCGGCAGCCGCGCGCAGGCTTCGAGGAGCACTTCGAGTGGATAGCGTTTGTTGATGGGCGCGAGGCGATCGCGAAGTTCATTGGTAGTCGCATGGAGCGACACGGCGATACGCACCGGAATATCGGTGACGAGCCGCTCCATCATCGGCACGATACCGACGGTCGACACCGTGATGCGTCGCGGCGAGATTCCCATCCTCCACTCCGAGGTCATGATGGTGAGCGCCCTCAGCAGTCGCGGATAGTTCGCGAGCGGCTCGCCCATCCCCATGAAAACGTAATTCGTCAGATGCTCGTCGGCGTCGAGTTCGCGGCGCGCGAGGAAGACCTGGGAGAGGATTTCGCCGACCGTGAGATTCCGATGGAGCCCCATCCGCGCGGTCGCGCAAAACTCGCACGCCATCGCGCATCCGGCCTGGCTCGACATGCACAGCGTGATGCGTTGTTTGAGCTTCTCGCCGTCGGGAGTCGCTTCCATCTCACGCGATGGAATGATGACGCTTTCGATGGCCTCGCCATCGCCCAAGCGCACCAGCAGCTTGCGCGTACCGTCCGAGGAGCGCGCGACGGTGGCTGTCGCGCCCTACTCAATCTTAAAGTGTTGCTTTAGATATTCGCGAAATGGCTTGGGCAGGTCGAGCATCGCATCGAAGGACTCGGCGCCGCGGCCGTAAAGCCATCCGGCGATCTGCTTGGCCCGAAACGACCGCTCCCCGGCCTCAGCAACGCGCGCCTCGAGTTCCTCGAGGCCCAAATCTCGGATATCGGGCAGTTGGTTGCTGGCCCCTTCGCCTGGCCCCTCGAAGGACGGATTGAGATGACTCACGACGGAGTCATTCTATATTAAATCGTGGCGCAAATCTGTTTACTCGGCACCGATGTGCGCGCCCTTTTCCGCCACCGAGCGACGCATCAGCAGGACGAAGAACACCAGCAACATGCCGACCGCGAAGCAGAACGAAAAAACATCGAAGTAAGCCAGCGACAGTGCCTGATTGGTCCGCGTTTGGTCGAGAACTCCCAACGCCATCTGATGTGAAAGGACCGCATCGCCATTGTGCTGAAGAAAGAACCTCTGCCCATTGGTCAGGAGATTGTTTACGGGCTGGTTCAACGAATCGAGGTTTTCATTGAGTCGCAGGCTATGAAACTGGAGGCGCCGTTCCTGGATGATCTGCGCGACCGAGGTTCCCACGCTGCCGCCCTCGTTGCGCAGCAGCGCCAGCAGTCCCACGGCGCCGCCGCTGATTTCCTTGGGCAGGTAGATGAATGCCGCAACGTTCAGCGGCGCAAACAACATCGACAGTCCCGCGATGATAACCACTCGCGGCCACACCACCTGCCACGGGCCAATTTCCAGATTGAGGTGCGCCAACCAGAAGTTCCCCAGCGCCATCGTAACCAGACCCGCTCCCATCAGGTAACGGGCATCGACTCCGCGCGAGAGCGCCGCGCCGACAACTATCAACGTAATTATGGCGAAGATGCCCGACGGCGACAGGACCAACCCCGAGGTCGTCGCGTCGTAACCGAACAACGATTGCAGCAATTCCGGAAGCGAGACGGTGTTGGCGTACAGGACGCCATAGGCGCAGAAGATGATGATGCAACAGGCGCGGAAGTTGCGGTCCTTCAAGGTGCGGAGCGCGATAAGGGGATTACGGACGTGCAGTTCCCGATAGATCAGTCCTCCGAGGCACAGCACGAAGAGAGCCAACAGCGTCTGCACGCGCAGAAATGGATCGCCGAGCCAATCCCACTGCTGTCCCTTGCTCAGCATGACTTCCCAGCAGACCATCGTGACGCTCAGCAAACAGAGCCCGACCAGATCGAAGGCCTGACCGCGGCTCTTGGCCTGCTCCGCCTTAAGGTAATCGGGATCAACGACCAGCGCGCGGCACAGCGAAAAGGCGAGGATGCCGACCGGGACGTTTAGATAAAAGATCCAACGCCAGCCGTAATTGTCCGTGATGTAGCCGCCCAGGGTCGGTCCGATTACCGGCGCGAGCAGTGCGGCGAGGCCAAAGATGGTCATCGCCTGGCCCTGCTTCTCGGGCGGAAACGCATCGAGCAGCACTGCCTGACTCGATGGTTGCAATCCGCCACCGGCCAGCCCCTGAAGCGCGCGTGACGCGATTATGAACCCGAGGCTCCCCGCCATCCCGCACAGCGCCGACGCGAAGGTGAAGACGGCGATCGACCCGAGGAAATAATTGCGCCGCCCCAGCCGCGTCGCGAGCCATCCCGACATCGGCAGGATGATCGCGTTGGCGGCAAGATAACTGGTGATGACCCACTCGCTGTCAGTCGCCGCAGCCGACAAGCCGCCCGCGATGTAACGCAGCGCGACATTGGCGATGGTGGTATCGAGCACCTCCATGAAGGTCGGGATCACTACCGCCAGGGCGATCAGCCATGGGCTGACGACCCTTCGCTTGGGCAGCGTTAACGGAAGCGCTGCGGCACTCATCGCGTTGCCGGAGCAAGCGCGGTCGGTCCGGTCAGCGGCGGTTGAAGGAACTTGCCAGCGTTGGGACCCGAGGGCGGCTCGTCGATGTAAACGTAGGGAGTCACCGACAGCCCGATGAAGAGCGGTTTCGCATCGGGATTGTAGTTGACGAGATCGATTCGCACCGGCAGCCGCTGCACCACCTTGACATAGTTGCCGGTGGCATTTTCGGCCGGCAGCAGCGCCAGCGTCGATCCGGTTCCCATCGTGAATCCGGAGATGCGTCCCTCGAAAAGCTGATGCCGTCCATACATGTCGACATCGAGGTCGGCGCGCTGCCCGATGCGCAGCCGGGCGAGCTGGGTCTCCTTGAAATTGGCGTCGATCCAAATATCGGTCAGCGAGCGCAACGCCATCAGCTGTTGTCCCGCGAGCAGCTCATCGCCGGGGTTCACGTTGCGTCGCGTGACCACGCAGTCGATGTCGGCGACGCCATCGCAGTAGCTGAGGTTCAGCTGCGCCTGGCTCAAATTCGCGCG
>VFSW01000166.1_pt1 | contig 87484 bp, 77 predicted proteins | sample 5358111 | NCBI WGS metagenome assembly VFSW01 (sample SAMN11554181, study PRJNA540505) | mine drainage metagenome | isolation source: sediment from site ElyBrook_90M | place: USA: Ely Copper Mine, Vershire, VT | collected 2017
ACCCCATGCGTCCCACCCATGTCATGGCTTTTCAGTCTACGCGATTCGGGCGCGCGAACGGCTTCAAGCGGCCCGCGCGGTTTACGATGGATGCTTGGAACCTGTATCCCATTTCTTCTACTCGCACCGCCTCAAGCTGCAGTTCTGGGACTGGGGCGATGGCGGCAAGCCTCCGCTGCTGCTGGTGCATGGCGGCCTCGATCACGCGCGCAACTGGGACTGGGTGGCGCGCGCCCTGCGCGACGATTTCCACGTCTACGCCATCGACCTGCGCGGCCATGGCAACAGCGGCTGGTCGCCCGGCGCGCTCTACAGCATCGCCGAGCACGTGCTCGACGTCGCGGCGCTGGTCGATGTCATCGGCCGCGAGCCCATTTTCCTGATCGGCCACTCGCTCGGCGGCATCGTCGCATCGACGTACGCGGGCGTTTACCCCGAGCGCGTCCGCAAGCTCATCTCGATCGAAGGCCTCGGCTTCCCGCTCACGCATCGCGTACACGCGCCCGCGCCGCAGCGCTTCCGCGCCTGGATCGAGGAGACGCGCCGCATCGAGCGCCGCACGCCGCACAGCTATCCCAGCCTCGCCGCCGCCGTCGCCCGCATGAAGGAAGCCAACCCGCATCTTTCGGACGAAGTCGCCGAGCACCTCACCCTGCACGGCACCAACTGGAACGCCGACGGCTCGATGATCTGGAAGTTCGACAACTTCGCGCGCCTTTTCCCTCCCTACGGCAACAACTTCGACGACGCCGTTGCGATTTACGGCAACATCGCCAGCCCCACGCTGTTCTTCTGGGGCTTCGAGAGCTTCATGGCCGACCCGGAACACGACCCGCGCCTGCGCGCCATCCGCGACTGCCGTCTGGTCAAAGTGCCGAACGCCGGCCACTGGGTCCATCATGACCAGCTCGATTTGTTCCTTCGCGAGTCGCGCGCGTTCCTGGGTTGCGAATGCCGATGAACCCCGAGTTTTACTGCCCGAAGTGCAAACAGCCCGTCCCGGAGCCGCTGGTGTGCGGCGACTGCGGCGCGCTGCTCTGCCGCGACTGCGGCTCGCCCGTCGAGCGCATCGACGACCTCGGCATCGGATGACGCGCCCGCGTTCACCGGTCCGCGCGCGGGCCGCCCAAGGCGCGCTCGCTATACTGGGCTGATTCCGGAAAGGCTCGCTCACACGTGCAACTCACTTTTGTCGACTGGTTTGTCGTCGCGCTTTACTTTCTCTTCAACATCGCCATCGGTCTCTATTACAAGGCGCGCGCGGGCAAGAACACCAGCGAGTTCTTTCTCGGCGGACGAAACATCCCCTGGTGGCTCGCCGGAACTTCGATGGTCGCGACGACGTTCGCCGCCGACACGCCGCTGGTAGTCACCGGCTTCGTCGCGCGTAACGGCATCGCCGGCAACTGGGTGTGGTGGAACATGGTCGCCAGCGGCATGATGACCGTGTTCTTCTATGCCCGTCTCTGGCGGCGTTCGGGCGTGATGACCGACATCGAGTTCTCCGAGATCCGCTACTCGGGCAAGCCGGCGGCGTTTCTTCGCGGCTTCCGGGCGCTCTATCTCGGCGTGCCGATCAACTGCATCATCCTCGGCTGGGTCAACCTGGCGATGGTCAAGATCCTCATGCTGATTCTTGGCGTGCCGAAGTGGGAGGCGCTGCTCATCATCGTCGGCATGATCGCGCTGACGTCATTCATCTCGACGCTCTCGGGCCTGTGGGGCGTGCTGGTCACCGACGTGTTCCAGTTCATCGTCAAGATGACGATGGTCATCGCGCTCGCCGTCTTCGCGGTCGCGGCCTGCGGCGGAATGAGCGCCATGAAGACCAAGCTGCTGGCGATCGACGCCGCGCGCCGCGCCACCGGCGGCGAGGGCTCCGTGCTGAGCTTCATTCCCGATCTCCACTCGACCTGGATGCCGATGATCACGTTTCTCGTCTATGTCTCGATGAGCTGGTGGGCCTCGTGGTATCCGGGCGCCGAGCCTGGCGGCGGCGGCTACATTGCCCAGCGCATGTTCTCGGCCAAGGACGAAAAGAACTCGCTGCTCGCCACGCTCTGGTTCAACATCGCCCACTTCGCCATCCGCCCGTGGCCGTGGGTGCTGGTGGCGCTCGCGTCGCTCATTCTGTTCCCGGGCCTCGCGGATCCCGAAACCGGCTATATCCGCGTGATGATCGCCTACCTGCCGCCTTCGCTGCGCGGCGTGATGGTGGCCGCTTTCGCCGCCGCCTACATGTCCACCATCGCCACGCAGCTCAACTGGGGCGCCAGCTACCTCATCAACGACTTTTACCGCCGCTTCCTGCGCCCGCGCGATACCGAGCGCCACTATGTCGTCGCCTCGCAGCTTGCCACCATCCTGCTTACCGCCGTCTCGATCGCCATTACGTACCGCATGGAGTCGATCGGCGGCGCATGGAAGCTGATGCTCTCGATCGGCGCGGGCACCGGCGGCGTGCTGCTGCTGCGCTGGTATTGGTGGCGGATCAACGCCTGGAGCGAGATCTCGGCGATGAGCGCGGCATTCCTGGTTTCGGTGTACCTGCAAGGGATCCTGGGCTGGGACAGCGACAACCCGCGCGAGTTCGCCTGGATCATGATTCTCACGACCTCGATCACGACCGCGGTCTGGCTGGTGGTGACATACTTCACGGCGCCCGAATCCGAGGCCACACTGACCTCGTTCTTCCGCCGCACGCGGCCCTCGCTCACTGGCTGGCGCCCGGTCGCGGCGCTGGTCCCCGACGTTGCGCCGGCCACCGGCGGGAGCTCCAACCTGCTCGACTGGCTGTGCGGCTGCGCGATGATATACGGCTGCCTGTTCGGTCTGGGAAAGATCCTGCTTTTGTCGTATGTCGAAGGCTTCGCGATGCTCGCGGCCGGTTTGGCGGCGGGCGCGGTGATCTACTGGGATCTCAACCGCCGCGGCTGGAGCGTCGTGGTCGAATGAAAGGGTAAACTGGAAGTTGTCTTCGAACCCGCCACTGCCCGCGGCATCCACGCGCGCGAGTGAGTTCCGCCGCCGGATGTCCGAGCGTGTCCTGGTCGCCGATGGCGCCATGGGCACCGTGCTTTACAGCCGGGGTGTGTTCATCAACCGATGCTACGACGAGCTCAACCTGTCCTCGCCGCAGCTCGTGCTCGAGACGCACCAGGAGTACGTGCGCGCGGGGGCGGAGATTCTCGAGACCAACACGTTCGGCGCGAACCGCGCGCGGCTTGGAGCGTTCGGGCTGGCGGAGAAGTTAGCCGATATCAACGCCGCGGGCGTGCGTGTGGCGCGGCAGGCGGCCGGCGAGTCGGCGTTCGTCGCCGGCGCGATGGGTCCGCTCGGCATCCGGCTCGAGCCGCTGGGCCCGACCTCGCTCGCCGAAGCCCGCGCCATATTCTTCGAACAGGCCTCGGCGCTCGTCGCCGCCGGCGTCGATCTGTTGATTCTCGAAACGTTCTACGCGCTCGACGAACTGCATGAGGCCGTGCTCGCGGCGCGCGAAGCCGCGGGCGACGGGATGGTGGTCGTCGCGCAGGTGACCATCAACGACGATGGCGCGCTGAATGACGGCGCCTCGGTCGAGACTTACACCCGCGCGCTCGACGAGTGGCCCGCCGACGTGATCGGCCTGAACTGCTCGACCGGCCCAAAGGCGGCGCTCGAAACGCTCGAACGCATGATGACCTTTTCGGCGAAGCCGTTCAGCGTGATGCCGAACGCGGGCCTTCCGGCGCGCGTCGAGGGCCGCAACATCTACCTCTGCTCGCCCGAGTACATGGCGCAGTACGCCCGGCGGTTCCTCTGGGCCGGGGCGCGCATCGTCGGCGGCTGCTGCGGCACGACGCCGGAGCATATCAAGCTGATTCACAGCGAGGCCCGCTCGCTGCAGCCGGTGCGCTCCGTGGCGCCGGCGGCCGCGGCGACCGTCGCGAGTCCCGGCCGGCCCGCCGCGCTTGAGAAGACGCCGCCCGAGCGGAAGTCGCGGCTCGGCGCCAAGCTCGCCGCGGGCAAGTTCGTTTCGTTCGTCGAGATCGTTCCGCCGAAGGGCGTGGACGCCTCGCGCGAGATCGCCGGGGCGCGTCTGTGCGCCGCGCGCGGCATCGACTGCATCAACGTGCCCGACGGCCCGCGCGCCAGCGCCCGCCTGAGCGCCCAGGTCACCTGCCAGTTGTTCCAGCGCGAAGCCGGGATCGAGGCCGTGCTGCACTTCTGCTGCCGCGACCGCAACATACTCAGCATTCAGTCCGAGCTGCTTGGCGCGCATGCCTCCGGTGTGCGCAATCTGATCTGCATCACCGGCGATCCGCCGCGCATGGGCACCTATCCCGACGCCACGGCGGTCTTCGACGTCGACTCGATCGGCCTTTGTCACATCGTCGCGAATCTCAACCGCGGCCTCGACATCGGCGGCAACGCGATGGGCTCGAAAACCGAGCTGCTGCTCGGCGTGGGCGCGAACCCGGGCGCGCTGAATCTCGAAGAAGAACTGCGGCGCTTCGCGTGGAAAGCCGAAGCCGGCGCCGAATACGTCGTCACGCAGCCCGTCTTCGATCTCGATCTGCTCGAAGCATTCCTCCGCCATACCGAGCAGTGGAAGCTGCCGGTGATCTGCGGCATCTGGCCTCTCACTAGCTTCCGCAACGCCGAGTTCATGGTGAACGAGCTGCGTGTCCCGGTGCCCCAGGCGTACATGGAGCGGATGCGCCGCGCCGAAAGCGCCGAGAAGGCCCGCGCGGAGGGCCTCGCAATCGCGCGCGATATGGTAGTGCGCGTCCGGGCGATGGTGCAGGGAGTGCAGATCAGCGCGCCGGCCGGCGGCTACGCCCGGGCCATCGAGGTGGCCGAGGCGATCCCGCTCGAAGCTTCCGGAGGCGCCACGGCCGAGGCTTCGCTATGATGACGAATGATTGCCGCTCCATCGGTGTCTGGAGCGGCTGGGTGACGAACCTTTGGCCACCGACTTAGTTGAGGTCAATCCCGATAGTCCCAGTGAGGAAGTGATCGAACGGGCCGCCGCGGCGATCCGGCGCGGCGAAGTTGTCGCCATCCCCACCGAATCGCTTTACACGCTGGTGGCCGATCCACTGAATCTCCACGCTGTGGGACAGGTGTTCGCCGCCAAGGGCCGCGAGGCGCAGCGCTCGCTTCCGCTGCTGGTCAACTCGACCTTCATGGCGGAGGACCTGGCCAAGGAGTTGTCAGCGCGCTTCAGTTTGCTCGCGCGCCGCTTCTGGCCCGGGCCCTTGAGCATTATCGTTCCGGCAAGCTCGAAGGTGCCGTGGAAGGTGACCGGGAACACCGGCCGGCTCGCGCTGCGGCAGTCGCGTTCGCGTATCGCCGACGCGCTGGTCGAATGGCTCGACCAGCCGCTCATCGCGACCAGCGCCAACCTCTCCGGCCACCCCACCTGCCGCAGCGGCATCGAGGCCTTCGCGATGCTCGATGGGCGCGTGGATCTGGTGGTGGATGGCGGGGCCTGCAGCGGGCCCGGCAACACCACGGTCGACATCACCGAGCCCTACTGGCGAATCATTCGCGAGGGCGCGATCAGCGAAAAAGAAATCGCCGAGTGTCTGAAGACGAGCTGAGCGATCCGTTGTTCGTTCTGGATGCCGACTCGGTGTTTCGCGCCCGTAGCTTGTCGGAATTCCCGTGGCTTGAGCACGGCTTCGGCGCCCGCGCGAGCGGCGGCTGGCCCAACGCGCCCCTGCTTCTTAAACAGGTCCATTCGGACCGCGTCCTCGAGGCCGGCCGCATCTCGCCGGGCGAACCGGGCGACGCGCTCATCACGGACCAACCCGGCCTCTGGCTGTGCGTTCGCACGGCGGACTGCCTGCCGATTCTTATCGCCGATTCCCGCGCACGCGCCGTAGCCGCCGTTCACGCCGGCTGGCGGGGCACGGCCGGCGGCATCGTGACCAGGACCGTGGCTGCGCTAAACCAACGTTACGGCAGCCGTCCCAGCGACCTCGTTGCCGCGATCGGCCCCGGCATTGGAGGCTGTTGTTTCGAAGTGGGACCTGAAGTGGCGCGGCTGTTCCAAAATGTGTTGCCCGAGCGGAGGGATCTCGATCAAAAAACGCGGATCGACCTCGCCGAGGTCAATCGCCGCCAGCTTCTTGCCGCCGGAGTGCCCGAGCCCGCCGTTTCGCGCTCGCGACGCTGCACGCGTTGCGACGCGGCGCTGTTCCACTCCTGGCGCCGGGACGGCCCGGCGGCGGGACGTATGATTACCGGAATACGGGTAAACAATTAAAAAGGCGCGACCGGAAACTCGCGCCTTTTGGTAGGGATTCGAATAAGTTCAGGCGGCGTGTACAAGCACGTCGTCGAAGGCTTCGGCGCCCTCTTCCTGATTCCGGTCGGCCATCTCCTGGCACTGGATGCAATACGGAGTCCAGGGCACGGCGTTCAGCCGCTTCGGGCTGATCTCTTCTTCGCAATGCACACACACCCCGTAACTGCCATCGTGGACGCGGCGGAGCGCGCTGTGCACGTTCCGGAGCAGGTTAGACTCTCGATCCAGATTGCGGATCGCCAGTTCACGTTCGGCGGCATTCTGCACTTCGTCTAGGGCATCGGGACTTTTCTCGATCGTGATTCCGTCCCTGTTGCGGAGCACCTTGGCGAGTTCAGTTTGCTTGGTTTCGAGCACTTCCTTGAATTTGTTAATTTCGGTCTTCGTCATATCGTTCTCCTATCTTGTTGTTCTATTGTTATTGTTCACCCCGTATAGACGCGCCAACCCCCAAAAAGGTTCAACATTCGAGCACGCGAAAGCGAGGCGGGAGCCTCCCCAAAGGAGCTAGATACGATCCATTGGCGGGGACCGGTTTGCGCTAGCCAATCGGAAGCTTTTGACATCATAGCACATCCTCGGAGCAATTCAAGTGCCATGTGACAGCCCGGCCGTTCCAGGCCAGAAGACGGTCGAGCGAACACGTTCCCGCGCCTGCTCAGCCGTGCGCCCATCGCCGTTCCCGCAACATGTGTCATAACGCGATTGCCTTGCTTATCGGACGATTCGTTAGAAAACCTTACCACATTGCAACGGCAGTTTCTTCCCGTGAGGGCGACTCTTGCATTCGACCCTGGCGCCCGATCCGGGTAGCTTATAATGAGGGGCGCGCGAAACGAAGCGGGCGGCTCGCACAGGGGAAGCGGCCGGAACCACCGCCGCCTGCCGTACCGCCGAAACTGCTTTCGTCTGGACCCACTCATTATGAGTCACTTGCCTGCCTGGAACCGGACCGATCCCGGATTGTTGAGATGGTGGCCGGCGGGGGCAGGTTTTCTCCTTTTTCTTCTCTTAGGGGCGCTGGTGCTGCCGTATCCGGGCCTGCAAAACGATGAAGCCCTTTTCGCTGAGCCACTCTATCAGATCGCGGGCGTTCTTTATTCCGTGCGTCTCGGGCATCATGACGTTGCAGTGATGCTGTTGAGCTACCTGGGAGCGTTGAAAACATGGCTCTATGCGCCCATCTTGAAACATTGGCGGCCGTCGATCTACTCGATCCGCTGGCCGGTGCTGGCGGCTTCCGCCTACGGGACGATCCTGCTGTTTCGCATCGCGCGCTCGGTTCATTCGACGCGCGCCGCCGCCGTCGCTTCGCTACTCCTGGCGACCGATGCCTCGTACGTCCTCACGACCGTCTTCGACTGGGGCCCGGTGGCGTTGCAGCACCTGCTGCTGCTTGCCGTGACGGGCCTCGGCTGGCGCTTTGCGCGGCAAAACCGTCTGGCGGACCTCGGTTTGGCTTCGTTTTTCACGGGCCTCGCATTGTGGGATAAAGCGTTATTTTTGTGGCCCTTCGGTGGGATTGTCGTGGCTCTCGTGGCGGTCTTTCCGCGAGAGATCTGGCGGCGTGTGAACGGGCGCAACGTGGGCGTTGCCCTCGCCTGCTTCGTGCTCGGCGCCTGGCCGCTGATCCAGTACAACCGGACACACCACTGGGACACGTTCCGCTCGAACTCGCACTTTTCTTTGGACGGCGCCGTACAAAAATTTACGGTCCTGCGCGCCACCGCCGACGGCTCCGCCCTGTTCGGCTACCTTGTGAACGAGCGCGAGGCGGGCTCGCAGCGCGCGCCTCAGTCGGGTCGAGAGCGATTTTCCGCCTGGCTCCGCGGCTGCGCCGGCGAGCACCGCCGCGGCGCTTTCAACTGGGCGTTTCTTGCGGCGCTCGCGCTCACACCGTGGCTTTGGCTCACGCGCGCCCGCCGGCTTCTGAGCTTCCTTTTGATTGCGATGGCGGTAGGTTGGCTCCAGATGGCCATCACGCGCCAGGCGGGCGGCAGCGTACACCATGCGATCCTGCTCTGGCCGATGCCCACGCTGTTTGTCGCCGTTGCCTTCGCGGAAGCTACGGCGCGTTGGAGGCGCGGAGTCTGGGTGCTGGGCGGGGTGGTGGCCTTCCTGGTGGTGGCCAATCTGCTTAATTTCAACCAGTACCTCGACCAGTTCGCGCGATTTGGCGCAGCCGGAAGTTGGGACGACGGCATTTTGACGCTATCGCAGCGCGTCGACGGCTACCGCGCTCCGCAGTTGTACGTCACCGACTGGGGCATTCTGACGCCGCTCGTGGTGCTGCATCGCGGCTCGCTGCCGCTCGACATGGCCACCGACGCCCTCATGAGCGATCAACCCACGCCAGACGAGATGAACTACGAGCGTCGGAAGCTTGTGCGCACGGACGCGGTATGGCTCGGCCACGTGCGGGACCAGGAGCAGTTCCAGGGCGTCGGGGCGAGGCTCGACCGCATCGCGGGCGCGCAGGGCTTGCGGAAACAAATCCTCGACACGATCCACGACCGCAACGGCAGGCCGGTACTCGAGGTCTTCCGCTTCGCGCCCGCGGCGCAATAGTCTCAGTTGGCCTACGGCGCGGGAGGCTGCCGGTGCGGCGGCAGCGGCGGCGCGGCCCGGCGCTGGCTCGCCGTGGCGGCCAGGAACGCCTCCATTTGGGCCTCGGGAACGGAGAGCGACAGGTGCATGACGTTCGCGCTGGTTGACAGCGTCAGCGCGGAGAGAATGGCGGCCAACTGCTGGCTTAGCGGGTTCGCCTGCGCGTTGGATTGAATCATGCTCGCCAGGAAACGCACCACGTCTTCGAGCGACTGGGCGTCCTTGTCCGAGCGCGTCACCGCGTCGGCCGTCAACACGACGCTGTCGCCGAAGCGCAGCCCGCCGCTTGCCTGCATCACGGCCTGGAACAGCGTACCGTTCTGCATGGCGCCGGCGGCGGATGGGTCCGGCATGGCCGAGGCGAATTCCGAGATCGGCGCGAGCGTGAGGAACCAGAAGTCGTTCGCGGCGCTGAGTTGAGTGACTTGACCCGCCAGGGCTGTCGCGGTTGCGGCGGCCGAGGCGCGCTGGGCGAGCGCCGCGGCGACGTCGGCGGGCGAGCCCATCACACCGGTCGTCGTGTCGGGGAACGCCACGCTCCAAGCCTTCGCGCCCGTGCCGGCGTTGTAAACGTCGACGCCTCCAACGCTGGTGTGCGTGCCGCCATTCGCCTCGATGGCCGCGCCGATGCGCGCCGTATCGAACGTGCCGCGCGCGAGCACCAGGCCGCCGGTCACCGCCGTGTCCGAGCCGGTGGCGGCGACGAGCACCTCGGTCAGGTCGCGTCGCGGATCGAAGCCGGCCTGCGTCATCCAGGACTGCGCGCGCGGCGCGGGCGTGGCCAGACGCGACAGCAGATACCTGCCCAGCGGCGACTGCTTGCTCTGCGAGATCTGCAGCCCGGCGAGCGCCTTCGCGCCGCCGGGCGCCATCTGCAACAGCGCCGGATCGGCGGCGAACGCGGGCGCGGCGGCCAGCGCGAAAATCGAGAGCACGGAAGCGAACGTCATCATCTGACTCCTTGCCGGTAATTACGAGGCTAGCACCGCTCCAGTTCCCGGCAGTGAAGGACGCGCGACGGCGAGGCTCTATACTAACGGGACAGGGACGGAGGATTCCAGCCACAATGAAGCGGCGCGCGGTGATCACCGGCATCGGAGTGGTAAGCCCGAATGGCATCGGCCGCGAGAGCTTCTGGCGCGCGACCCGGCGCGGCGAAAGCGGCGTGCGCCCGATCACGCGCTTCGACGCCGCGGGCTTCCAGGTGCGCGTGGCGGGCGAGGTCACCGGATTCGACGAGAGCCGCTATGTCAGCGCGAAGGACCGCCCGCACGTCTCGCGCGCCGTGCCGCTCGCCGTCGCCGCCGTGGAAGAGGCGCTCGCCGACGCGGGCCTCGCTCCCCAGGCGATGACCCGCGACGATTTGCGCGGCGTGGGCGTGATCGCCGGCTCGGGCGGCGGCAGCCAGGAGTTCACCGAGGAACAGTACCGTCTGTTCTACAGCGGCCAGCGGAAGCAGTGCAGCGTGTACGTCATCCCGACCTCGACCGTCGGGACGCTGGCGAGCGAGGTCTCGATGCGCTTCGGCTTCCGGGGCCTCAGCCATGTCGTCTCGACCGGCTGCACGTCGTCGACGGACGCGCTCGGCTACGCGCTGCGCAACATCCAGGCGGGCGTGCTCGACGCGCTGATCGCGGGCGGCGTGGATGCGCCGATCGCGCCGCTGGTGGTGCGCGGGTTCCAGTTGATGCGCATCATGTCGACGCGCTGGAACGACGCGCCTCAGCGCGCCTCCCGCCCGTTCTCGCGCGACCGCGACGGCTTCGTGCTGGCCGAAGGCGCGTGGTTCTTCGTCGTCGAAGAGCGCGAGCGGGCCCTCGCGCGCGGCGCCCGCATCCACGGCGAGATCGCCGGCTACGGCTCGACCTGCGAGGCGTATCACCGCGTGCGGCTGGAAGAGTGCGGCGAAGAGCCCGCGCGGGCGATCGGCCTCGCGCTCGAAGAGGCCGGCATCCCGGGCGGCGAGGTGCAGTACGTCAACTACCACGGCACGTCGACCGAGCTGAACGACCGAATCGAGACGCGCCATGAAGCTGGCCTTCAACGGACACGCATCGCGCCTGGCCGGCTCGTCGCTCAAGAGCATGATCGGGCACCCGCAGGGCGCTTGCGGCGCGGCCGGCGTCGCCGCCACGCTGCTGGCCATGCGCGACGGCTTCGCACCGCCGACGATCAATCTCGATGAGTGCGACCCCGCCTGCGATCTCGATTACGTCGCGAACCAAGGCCGGCGGCTCGAGATCGAACACGCCGTCGCCAACTGCATCGCGTTCGGAAGTAAGAACTCGGCCCTGGTCCTGCGCCGGGCATGAGTGGCGCTACAATCGGAGTCGCGCGTCCGCCCGGAGGTTCTCCATGCGATTGGCCGCGTTTCTTGCCTGCTCTCTTTTCTCTTCCGCCGCGTTCGCCCGCGATTACTCGACTTACATCGGCGACCCGTTTACTTACCGGGTCAACGCTCTCGCCATGGACTCGGCCGGGAACACGTATCTCACCGGCGGGCGGGCTGTCATTCCGCCCACGCAGACGTCGGGCGCCTTAACCGATGTTTTCGTCACCAGGCTGGACAGCGCCGGGAACATCGCCCAAACGTTCATTTTGAGCGGCAAGCGGAGCGATCAAGGGAACGGCATCGCCGTCGATGGCGCGGGGAACATCTGGGTCGCGGGAACGACAACTTCGCCGGATTTCCCTCTGCACAATCCTCTGCAGGCTTCCGCTGGCGTCCACTCGACAGGATTTCTCACCAAGCTCTCGCCCGACGGCGCGATCCTCTTCTCGACGTATCTCGGAGGCACGCAGGGCGAGAGCGGCCTGAATGCCGTGGCCATAGACGCGAACGGCGACGCTTACGTCACCGGCTGGACCGACGCCTCCGATTACCCGCGCACTCCCGGCCTGCCCGCCGGCATGGTGACCTCCCTCCTCTCCTTCGGAGGCGTCTCGGCGGCCTTTTTCGCCAAGATCTCCGCGGCCGGCGACAAAATCCTTTATGCCGGCGGCGTCTCCACCACGGCACGCGAGTGTGGAGCGGGGAGCTCCTGTTTTCTCAGTGCCGTCGTCGCCTCGGGCGCCGCGATCGCCGTCGATTCGAGCGGCAATGCCTATATCGCCGGAAACGCCTTCGGGGGCCTTCCGACGACTCCGGGCGCATTGCGCAGCGACGGTATCGGCGCGTTCGTGATGAAGGTCAACACAGCCGGAACCGGCCTCGCGTATCTTACCGCGTTGGGCTCGGCGAATTACATTCCAAGCGGCGCCGCTCCGGGCGCAAGCCCTGGGAATAACGTGTCGGCGATCGCCGCCGATGCCGAAGGGAACGCGTATATCACCGGAGCGACCTCGGACCCGAATTTCCCGGCGACCGCTTCCGTGGTGCAGCCCGTGTTCTCGATTCCCGTTTCGCAGATTGACCCGTTCCTAACACCCCCCGCGGACGCCTTCGCCGCCAAGCTGAATCCGTCGGGAACCGCCATGGTCTGGGCGACATTTCTCGGCGGCTCCGCGCAGGATGCGGGCCAATCCATCGCCGTGGATCCCTCTGGCAACGTGTGGGTCTCGGGCACGACTGCCTCGCCGGATTTCCCGGCCTCCGGCGGCATCCCGAAGGGCCCGGAGTTCCTGGTTGAGTTCAATCCCCTCGGCACGGAGCTGTCCTTCGGTCAAAGATTTCCCGCCAACACGGTGGCTACAGCGATCGCGGTGGATTCAGCCGGCACGGTGCATGCCGCGGGTTCGACGGGCCTCGTCTCCACGATTACGCCGTCCGAAGCCTCGCCGCCGCGCTTGTTCGGCATCGGCAACGCCGCCGGAAGCGTCCTCGCCGGGCGCGTCGCTCCCGGCGAGCTGATCTCCATCTACGGGGAGCACTTCGGGGTTGCGAATCCCGTCGGCGCGTCTTTCAATTCCGCCGGGTTCTTACCGACGACTCTCGCTGGCGTGCAGGTCATCGTCGGAGGCACGGCCGCTCCGTTACTCTACGTGTCCGATACCCAGATCAACGCCGTCGCGCCGTCCGAGTTGACCAGCCCCGGCGACACGCAGGTGCAAGTGACGCTGCCGGGCGCGCCGCCGCTGGTCTTTCGTGCGGTGGTCGACGCGGTGGCGCCCGAGGTGTTCCGCAATGCGGACGGCAGCGCGGCGGCGATCAACGAGGACGGCAGCGTGAACTCCGCCGCCCACCCGGCCACGCCCGGCACGGTGGTCGCGATCTGGGCCACGGGCGCCGGTTGGCTCTCCGGCGCCGATGGCGAGCGGGCTTCCACGGCCCAGTTCGCCTGCGGATGCACGATCACGACGCCCGTTTCGCAGGCGCTGAACGTGACCTACGCGGGGCCCGCGCCGGGGCTTGTCAACGGCGTCACGCAGATCAATTTTGAAATTCCATCGAATGTTTCCGGGACGCTGACTTTTTCCCTCGGCGTCAACGCGGCAAGCAGCGATTTGACGTGGGTCTTCGTCTCGCCCTGACGAGCCGCGCGCCTCACCGGCTCGCGGCGGAGATCTCGGCGCGCAGGCGGATGGGCTTCATCGCATCGCTGCGGGCAAGCGCGCCGCGGCGCCGCATGTCGAGCCAGCGGGCCAGGCTCGCGTCGAAGAAGCGGCGCGCCGCGCTCCTGGCGCCGAGGAACGAATAAGCGCGGCCGAGGCGCTCATCCGTGTCGGCGAGGCCGGATGCGACGTAATAGTTGCCGGGCGAGACGGCCGCGAGCCGCTCGAACTCCGCGCGCGCGCGCCGTAGCATGGCCAGGCCCGCGGTCGCGTGACCGAGCCGCACCGACGCTTCGCCCGCGCCGCCGAGGCAGAACGCGGCCATGCGAGGAGTAAGCGTGTCTTTGGGATCGCTCGACGCGAGACGCTCGAAGATGGCCCGCCCTTCGTCGAAACCCGCCCATGCGGCGCGCTCGTCGCCCGCCTCGGCGCGCCATTCGGAAATATAGTACAGCGCCTCCGCATGGCCTTCGGCGAGCGCGGCGCTTTGCGGCTCGGCCAGGGACGCGCGGCGCATGAGCCCCTCCGCTTCGGTTTGCGTTGCAACCGCGCCTTGGAGGTCGCCCGACAGCCAGGCGATGAAGGCCAACGTGCCGTAGGCGCCGGGCAACAGCCGGCTGGCCTGCGCGGCGAGCGGCCCGCGCGAAGCTTCGAGCCTCTCGAACCCATCCACCGCGCGCCGGGCCGCGTCGAGTCCGTCGGCGTAGTGGCCCGTTTCCGCGAGCAGGTATCCGAACATCCGCTCATCGGTCGCCAGCGCCGACTGAGCTTCGGGCCCGCTTCCGCGCGCGTCCAACTCGACCGCCTTGCGCATCTCGCTGGCCGCTGTGGTCAGATCGCCGCGCGCGTTGGCGCAGAGCCCGAGACGATGATGATCGCGCGCTTCTTCGAAGGCCTGGCCCAGCGCCTCGCGAATGCGCAGCGCGGCGCGGTAGCTGCGCTCGGCCCCCGCCGTATCGCCGAGGCTTGCGAACACCGGGTTGCCCTGCACGTCGCCGACACGCTCGTAGGCCGCGGCGAGCTCGCTTTCGAGCGCCGTATCGCCGGCGGCCTCGCGGGACAGCCGGTTGAGATAGTCGAGCGACGCGGAGACAAGAAGCTGCCGCGCATGGGTCGCGCCCGGCAGATCGCGAATGGCGTCGTGGACGTCGAACATCATCGTGGCGGCCAGCTTCTTCACGTCGTCGAAGCGCCGCTCGGCGATCGCGCGCTCCCGTTCGGCGCGCCGCGCTTGCCACAGCGTCGCCGCGACGCCGCCAACGAGCAGCGCCACGATCGCCGCCGCCGCCGCGACCGATCCCCTGTGCCGCCGGAAAAATTTGGCCGCCCGGTACGACGCCGTGTCGCGCCGCGCGCGCACCGGCCGGTCGCCCAGATAGCGTTCGAGATCCCCGGCCAGCCGCTCGACAGATGCGTAGCGCCGCTCGGGCTCCTTGCGCAGCGCCATGAGAACGATGGTGTCGAGATCGCCGGCAAGCGTCCTGGCCAGGCGCTCATCGCCGCGCCGCCGCGCCACAGCGCTGGGCTTCGGCGCGGGCGTCTCCGAGATCCTCCGCAGCGCCTCGGCCGCCGCGACGCCGTCCACCGTATACGGCCGCTCGCCCACCAGCAGCTCGAACAGAATCATGCCGAGCGAGTAAACGTCGGACGCCGTTCCGATGGCCTCGCCGCGCGCCTGTTCCGGGCTCGCGTAAGCGGGCGTCAGCAGCAGCGCCGTCGCTTCGCCGCTCGGGCCGGCGCCCGCTTCGAGTACGCGCGCGATGCCGAAGTCGAGCAGCTTCGGCTGGCCCTCGGCGGTCACCAGGATGTTCGCCGGCTTCAGGTCGCGATGGACGATCAGCCGCTGATGGGCGAATGCGACGGCGGCGGCCACGCGCAGAAACAGGCGAATCCGCTCGCGGACCCCGAGCCCGCGCCGCGCGCAGTGCTCGAGCAGCGGCAGACCCTCGATCCGCTCCATCACGAGATACGGCTGGCCGTCCGGCCCCGCGCCGCCGTCGAGCAGCCGGGCGATGTTCGGATGATTCAAGCCGGCGAGGATCTGTCTTTCGGCGCGAAACCGGCGCCGCGCGAACTCGGCGTCGAAGCCCATCCGCAGCAGCTTCACCGCCACGCGCTGCTCGTACTGGCCGTCGTCGCGCACGGCCTCGTACACGTCGCCCATGCCGCCGCGGGCGATCTCGCGAACGAGCCGGAACGGGCCGAAGCGCCGGCCGATCCGCGGGTCCGGCAGCGCATCGGCAAGCACGGCGGCGTCCGTCGCGAGCGCGGGCGTTTCGAGAAACGCGCCGGCCGCCTCGTGCGCCGCGAGCAGCGACTCGACCTCGACTCGCACCGCGTCCTCGCCGCCGCAGGCTTCGCTGAGGTACGCGGCGCGGCCGGCGGGCTCGATCGCGCAAGCCGCTTCGAAGATCCCGGTGACCTTGCGCCAGCGCCCGTCTTCCATGAATGCCTTCCCGCCGGCCTCAGCCGCGCCCGGCCGGATGCTCCGGCGCGCCGCCGCCGGTGAGCGCGCGATAGATCCAGGCCCGCGCCACGGTCCAGTCCCGCTTGACGGTGGACGCCGAGACGCCCAGCACTTCCGCCGCCTCCTCGTTGGTGAGCCCGGCGAAGAACCGCAGTTCGACGACGCGGCTCTGCTGCGGGTCGAGCCGCGCGAGTTGCTCGAGCGCCGTGTCGAGCTCGATCACGTCCACGGCCGGCTGGTCCGGCAGCGTGGACGCTTCATCGAGCCCGATTGTCACCGCGCCCGCGCCGCGCTTCGCGGCCAGGCGCGCCCGCGCATGATCCACCAGAATCGCGCGGATCACCTGCGCCGCCACGCCGAGAAAGTGCGCGCGGTTTTTCCAGTTGACGTTCTCGCGGCCCATCAGCCGCAGATACGCCTCATGCACCAGCGCCGCGCTCTGCAGCGTGTGATTCTCGCGCTCGCCGCGTAAGTAGTGGCTCGACAGCCGCCGCAGCTCGCCATAGACGAGCGGCATCAGACGATTCAGCGCCTCGCGGTCCCCGTTGGTCCACTCTTCGAGCAGCCGGGTAACTTCGCCTTGCCCCGATTCCCCCATGTCCCACCCTTCATCGTCGATAACTCGAGCGCCGTCCTTGTGGCCTGTCCGGCGTCACTCGATCACGCGCTGGAATTCGGCGAGGATCCGGTATTTCCCGTCCTCCGGTTCGAGGTCCCACGAAGGATAGTCCGGGTTCAGGGACTCGAGCCGGATGCGCGTGTGCCGCCAGCCGCCTTCGCCGTCCCGTGCCTTCTCGCCCACATAGCGCTTCACCGTGTAGCGGTTGTTGCCGCCCGCGGCCGTGTCCTCGACCAGCACCAGCCGCCCCTGCCGCGAGCCGGCCACGCCGTGGCGGAACACGCACAAGCTGCCGTCGGGAATCAGCGGCTCCATCGAGTGGCCCTCGATGCGCGCCACGAACAGATCGGGCGTGAGGCGCAGATCCCCGGGCACTTCGATCCAACCGTCGGCGTTGACCTCTTCGTTTTCGAGAAACTTGCCCGCCGCGACGCGCAGCGAATAGCGCGGCAGGTGGGTGCGGAACTCGAGCACCTTCGAGGGGACGTGCGCGCGGTAGAGCCGGTTCAACGCGCGGTCGAAGTCTTCGACGATGACGGATTCGATCTCGCTGAGTTGAATCGTGTTCGACAGGTTCGCGTCGAGAAAGGCGAGCAGCTCGCGGGCGCCCATTTCGCGCGCCTTGGCGGCGAGGTCATCGGCGAGCGCCTCGAGAATTTCGAGATCGTCCTCCTCGGCCAGCGAGTCCCAGTCGCGCCGGAAGCGCAGGTGCAGCACATCGGTCGACGGATCTTCGAGCAGCACGCCGGCGCTCTCGACCGCGCGCCCCGGCAGCGCCACCCGAACGATAGCGAACCGCGACGCCTGAGTCTCCACCAGCCTGCCGCTCATGGTTTTTTCCCGGAGCTACGCCGGAATGGCGCGATTGCCCTCCTGACGCTTATCGTCAGGGGGCGTATGGATAATACCCTTTCCTGGCCCGCACGCGCATGTTCGGATAGTCCACCACAACATCGATCTTGCGGAATGTTTTGATCTTCGTGTCGCCGGGGATGGCCGGCGTGTAGCGGACGATGTACTGCGTGGTCACCTCGCCGGCCACATCGGTGATCGCGCGGAACATGCCCTGCGCCAATTCGCTCGCATAGCCGCCGGTGCCGACCGTCAGCGCGTAGTTGCCATCGTCGGAGGGCGTCGAAAGGTAGCCCGAGATGTCGCTGTAGACCTTCTGCAGCGGCGATACGACGCGGCCGCCGGTCTCTTCGGCCAGCCGCACCAGGTCCCGCTCTTCCGGCGTGATGTCGCCGAACGATACGGTGCTCACGCCGTAGACGGTCACCAGTTGGCGCTGGCACAGCTCGAGCACTTCGTTCAGCGTCTTCTTGCTTGCGTTGTCGTGGCCGTCGCTGATGACGACCAGGATGCGCCGCGGCTCGATCGGCTCGCCCTTCACCTGGCGGTGCTTGGTGATGGCCATGTAGATCGCGTCGTAGAGCGCCGCGCCGCCGGCCGGCTTTAACTTGCGGATCTTCTCGGCGACCGCGTCGCCGTCGTTGGTGGTGTCCACCAGCAGCTCCGGCTCGTTCGTGTAGGCGATGAGGAAGCCGCTGAATTTCTTGTCGCCGGTGAGCAGCGTGAGCGCCAGCTCGGCGGCCGCGTCCTGGTAGTGCTTCCACTGCAGCCGCGACGCGTTGCTCATGTCGATCACGAAGCCCACCACAACCGGCTGGCTGCGCTCGCGGTTGAAGTACTGGATGGTCTGCTCCTTGCCCTCGTCGAGCACCTTGAAGTCCTTCTCGTCGAGGTTGGAGACGAACCGGCCGCGGTCGTCGGTCACGGTCACCGGGACCACGACCTCGTTCACCTGAACACGGATGTTGTTGCCGCTGGCCTTGGCGGGCTCGGCCGGCGGCGCCTCTTGCTTGACGACCTTGACCGACTCGGCCGGGTCCACTTTGGCCGCTTCGGTCGCGGCCGCGGGAGGTTGCGCGTGGAGCGGGACGAACGCAAGGGCCACGGCTACGGCCGGGACGGCGCCTGAAATACGGAAGTTCATGGAAGAAAGCCTGCCTAAGATTATAGCGGCGCGCGGCGCGGCCGGCTTACCGCTCGACCCGGCCCGAGCCGCCGCCGCCCGCCAGCGCCTCGACCTCCTGGCGCGAGAAGCGGTTGAAGTCGCCCGGTATCGAGTGTTTGAGACACGACGCGGCCACCGCGAACTCGAGCGCCTCGCGCGGCGAGCCGAGCCGCCGCAGGCCGAAGATCAGCCCCGCCGCGAAGCTGTCTCCGCCGCCCACGCGGTCGACGATGTGCGTGATTTCGTAATGGCGGCTCACCAGGAACTCCCGCCCATCGTGCAGGCAGGCCGACCAGCCGTTGTGGCTGGCGCTGTGGGACTCGCGCAGCGTGATGGCGAGCATGCGCAGATTGGGGTACGCGGCGAGCACGTCTTCGGCCAGGCGCCGGTAATGCGCCGGATCGAGCTGGCCGGAATGCACGTCGGCCTGCGCGGCGATGCCGAGCGCGGCCTGGCAATCCTCCTCGTTGGCGATGCCGATGCCGGTGAGCGAGAACAGCCCGGGCATCACTTCGCGGGCGGCCTGGCCGTATTTCCAGAGGTTCTTGCGAAAGTTCAGGTCGCAGGAGACCGTTGCGCCGAGCCGCCGCGCGGCGCGCATGGCCTCGAGCGACAGCGCCGCCGCGCTCGCGCTGAGCGCGGGCGTAATGCCGGTGATGTGAAGCCAGTCCGCGCCGTCCAGCGCGCGCTCCCAGTCGATGGCGCCCGGCCCGGCGAGCGAGATGGCGCTTCCGTCGCGATCGTAGACCACCTTCGACGGCCGCTGATTCGCGCCCGGCTCGACAAAGTAAATTCCCAGCCGGCCGCGCGCCGGCAGCACGAACGCGTCGTCCACGCCGAAGCGCCGCAGCTCGCCGCGAAAGGCCTCGACGATGGGGTTCGCCGCGGGCAGCAGCGTGACGAAACGCGACCGCTCTCCGAAGCCCGCCAGCGCCACGGCCACGTTCGCCTCGCCGCCGCCGAACGTCGCCAGGAACGACGGCGACTGCAGGAAGCGCTCGAAGCCGGGAGGCGCAAGGCGCAGCATGATTTCTCCGAACGTGACAATGGCGGGCATAACCTTCGATTCTAGGCCACGCCCGGGCGGCGGCGCTGGCGGCGATCCGGACCGTCGGCAGTTCTACGAATGGAACGACAATACGCTCATGTGGAGGGCGGATCCCCAGACGCAAGCGCCGGGAGGAATGTCACCGCCGCCATCAATGAAGGGAAGCCTAATAACCTTTGTGTTCGCGACATGCCGCGTCCCTCAGGGGATACGCAATATCGAGCAGCTTCGCCGGAAAATCGCATGCGAGGAGCATCGGAAATCTGTGCCTCCGATAGTTTCCGCTTATGAATCGGAGGGTTTCCGCCCCCCGCATAGATAAAAACCCATCAGGTTCTCGCTTACAAGCCCGAGACGTCCAACACGCACACTTCCGGCTGGGGTGAGTCATGGTGGGCACCGGCAATGACGGCGGCGCGCTTAGACAGGCGGTCACGAACCTCAATGAAGGACAAGTGGTTGCGGGCTACTGTATCCTCCCACCCTTTCGGGCGAGCATGCTGGTGAACCAGAAGCAGAACGCCGTGTCGCCCGTCGCTGGCGCGTAGATAACGTCCGCACAGTTGAACTTCCAGCGCATCGTCGAGTTCCTTCAGAGTACAGCTTTCAGCCACTTTGATTTCCATCGCGACGCTCGCGTCCGTCGCTTTCGCGCGAATCCGAACATCCGGTTCCTTTTCATTGATGACGTGCGGCTCGCGTTCCACCGAAAACGCCCGCCCCTGCTTTAAGCGAAGCCGGTCGGCAACCCAGTTCTGCACATCGACCTCTTTGGGACACGATTTCAGTGTGAGTCCCTGAGCGAAGTCCCCATGCAGAAGGTCGTGCTGCATGTCTTCGAGGCGGCTAACAAGCACTGACCGTAAGTCTTTCGCCGTCCGCGGCGCAGTTTCGTGGTGCTGCTCAAAGGCGAGTGCCTCAGACGGTGCCCATGGGGCGCTCTCGGAATCCTGAATTGCCCTGTCTTCTGCAAGCCCGCGCAGTCGTGCAGACGGTATCGGGCAGTTCGGATCACTTTGAAGGCGCAGCAACGCTTGATAGGTCGTCGCTCCCGGTGTTTTCGCAAACCGGCTGAAGACAGCGCTACGCGCACGGTCGGCGTGATCGTTTTCATCCATTCGGTACACTACTCCAGCCGGCCGACTCCGACCGGCGATCGAACCATGGGTTTGGAAGGTAATCCGAACAAGTTCGTCCAATGTCTCCGCAGGCACGTCAGTTGTATTGAATACCGAGCCTGAGATCGAGTCACCGAACGAAGCTGATAGAAAGCGATCCACAAGAGCGGCCTGCTCATCGGCATTCAAAAGGGCGACCCTTGCAGCCAGGACTTTGGTGGCTGCCTTCGGATCGAGACTGAAAACTGCGGCGAGGTACTGCACGGCGGCAACAAGGTCAGCTTCCTTTTCAAATCGTTCGACCCCAAGCTTTATGAATCGAGGCGCTTGCTCCTGCGAGATTCTCCTCACGATAATGTGCAGTACGAGGGACAGGGCGCCGAGGGGCACCTGCGCCCTCGTCGCCAGGTCATCAAGCAGAGCTGGCGCGAGAAGTTCGGCGATTTCCTCGTCGGCACGTGCCACGTTGTGCAGCGTGTCGCGATGAACTGGTCCCGTTCGTGTGACCTCATCCAGGATCTCCGCCATCAGGACGGAGCGCACCTCGGCCGGTCTTGCAGCGGCCAACTGTGACATCCAGCGCGGGAATCCGTTAATCTCCAGAGTCGCGTGGCAAGCGGCCCGCGTCGCCTCCATAGAGGACAATCGGTCAGCCCAGCCACTGACGCTTGCGGCCTCCAGCGTCACCCCGGTCAGTCCCATCAGGTCAATCCACCTGACCGTATTGCGCTCTTCGGCAGGCTTTTGGCTTCTCAGCAAAGGTGCGGAGTTCCGCCAAAGTGCGATCAGGCCTGCCTGGACAGCCTCTGCTACTTCGGCCCCTGCAATCCTTTCCAGCGGAGCAACACCCTCTATGGCGTAACGGGACTGGTTGCTTGCCTCATACAGGAGCCGCCAGAGATGGAGCAATTCGGAATTGAAGCCGGCCGGAGGCGGAATCCTTAGTTTTGCGATTCTCTCCGGATCGTTCCGCAGCTCGCGGATGAAGTCAATCCAGGATTGGTCCCGTTTAGCAAGCTCTGTGGCCCTCCCGCTCTCGATTTCCTTGAGCTCGCGCTCCATCTCAAAGTGCTCAGGCGGAGGCTCTCGTGGTTCCGTCAGTTCACGGTAGACGTCTGATGCCACCGGGTCCGAGCTCACAGCCGAAGAAATCTTCCCCAACAACCCGATTGGCTTGCCCGCCGAATGCCAAATGGTCAACGCCGCCTTGACTGCCAGTCGGCGGTCATCCTCACCCATCGCCAAGCCGTCTGCGAGCAGCCCGTCCATATCCTCGACCTGAAGGCCATCTCGGTAGCCCAGCGTCTCCATCTGCCAGTGTGGATCGATCTTCTCTCCCGCACGCGAAGAGCTCCGAAGATTGTGGGCCACGCGCCAGAAGGCGGTCCGACGCCGTGCGCTCGTCCGATGCAGCTCGTTCAGTGCAACATTGGCGCTTGCCCGGACACGGGTGCCATGGTCCTGGCGATTACAAATGCGAAGGATCGCGTCAACGGCAACTTCGGGTGCGCTATCAGGCGGACTCACCTGTAACAGGCGCAGCGCCGCCGCTGCCATGGCCGGGAAATACGTCTCCTCACGCTTGCTTGGCGGATAATACGCGTGCTCGCCCAACTCACCGCCTACCTGCGTGAGCAGCCCACGCAGCAGTTTCTCGAGGTCAAATGGGGCGTTGAGCTTTTCGACAAAACGTGGGCCCTCGGTATCAAATCCGAGGCCACCTTCTTCACTGGAGACATTCGTTCCTTCCAGAATCTCCAGTAGCTCCTGCACGCCGATGAGTGTTGGAAACAGATCGGCCATTGCGTCGCCCACCATGGTTGCGGGTAGCGTAGATTTTTCAGCCACCACCAGTTCGGCATAACTCTTCCGCGCGGCTTCATCGGCTGTGACGAGTAGTGCCCTCCCCGCAAAGACCCGTGCTGTGGGATCCAACCCTATATCGAAAGCCGCGTCGTACGCGAGCTTGGCACAATCCTTCAGGGCTCCAAGCCACGCGATGCGTAGCAGCAACTGCGCCGCCTCTTTGTTGGCTCGGTATTGTGGCCAGAGAGAGGCGACGACGCTGCCGAGATCGCGCTGAGCAAAGCGGCGGAGTTTGTCATCGTCCAACCACGGCAGTTCTTGATCACCCGTGGTCAGCTCCCCCATCAGGGCTACCAGGGCGTCCCGCCGAATATCCGGAGAAAGGCTGGAAGGGTCGCCGAAGCCAAGCAATAACCAAGGGCCACGCCGCACGACTTCGTTCGCTACGTCCTTGTCCCACAACGACAGCCAGGCCACCGTTTCGGTCAGCGAGGGTCGGATCACCTTCAGGCCATAGGACCTCGCAAACAGGAGATCAAAGAGCGCCGTTGTCGAAAGGTTCGCGCTTCGAAGCCTCAGCGACCACCGTGCCGTCAGAAAACCGCGCACCACGCCGTCGTTGTCGTTATGGAACCGAGCCCTTCCAAGAGTTGCCGGATCGAAGACAGGACGTGACAGCAGCAGCAACCGGTTCTCGGGGGACCAATCCGGAAGGACGTCCGCCAGATCGAGCGGAGAGTCGGACGTGAAGGTCACCTCCCTGTCGGGAATCGCTATGGTCGCCCGGCGGCCAAAAACCATGGCCGCACCGACCCGTTCAACCGCGTGGCGCGCAGCGGTGCTGTCGAGCGTGTCCCCTCTTGCACGGTCGGTATTGGTCTCCTTCAGGCGTTCCGAGATGCTTCGCTCGACCATCTCGGCAAGCGAGCCGAGCCGACCTTCGCTCTGCCAGAACCGCACAAGCCAATCCAGATCCAGCGGGCGGCGCGCAAAGTGCCAGAGATTGGCGGCTTCTACGGCTTCCAGAAATCGATCCAGGTTCGGCGTACACTTGCCCTGGGCAAAGAGGCGTACCCGGTCACGATCGAGCGGTGTCATAAGGGCCACGAACGGCAGCTCGGGACGTGGTGGTGCCTCGTCCGGCGGCCGCTCGTTCCTGATGATCTTCACCAGTTCCTCCTCCGCCGTCACTTCGGGCTTCGAAACCTTCGAAGATACAGGAAGCCATCTCTTCAGAGACTCCAAGTCCTTCCGAAACTCCCAATCGGTGCTTCGCCCAGACAAAATGATATGCGCCCGTTGCTCTGCGCCGCCGATTCCGTTGGCCAGCCTGCGCGCGACCTTCTCAAGCCGAATCCGACTGGATTTGGCTTCATCCACGGAGTCGATGAAGAACCAAGCCTCCTCATTTGAGGCGCGCCACGGGTTTAGGCTTTCGCGTCCGCTGACACTCAAAGCCTGTTCCAACCCATCGCGCCCTACGTCTTCGACGGTCGCGTGAAAGCTGTAACGGCCGCTTGCAGCCGTGATTCGTGCACGCTCCGCCATTTCTGTCGATTTGCCGCTCCCGGCCTCCGCCAGGATGACTACCCGACGCTTCAGAAGCAGTTCATCCCAGCCGACGCCTCCCTCTTCAAGACCGAACGCGCGGCGAATCTCGGGGTCGGGAGGCTCATTGTTATCCCATTCAAAGAATCGGCGGTTTAGCGAAATGACTGGCACAGGCTCCTCTTGATTGCCGTTCCCTCCATTATCTAAACAGCACCATATGAATTCGCACTATTTTGTTTTCCTCGGCACGCTCCTGAGTAATCGCGAGCGGTGTTCCCCCCTCCCACACCCACCTCCCATTCGCCACGCGGCAGGAGAGCGTGACGTCATAACCCATGTTCCCTACGCGCAGCGTACGGACCGCCCTTGCGCCTCAGGGCCAAGTCTTCGGAGCGCATCGAGGTCCCAAGCACGCAATTGGTCGCAGCAGCGTTCACAACCAAATAGCCGACTTGGAACTGGGGAACGAACCTCCGACCCGGACGAGCGGCCCGCGCGGCGCTTCGTACGTCAGGCGAACAGGAGGCGGCCTTTGGGCTCCGGCACGGGACGGCCGAGTTCACGAGCCCTCTCAAACCACTCGGAGATCACGATCTCCGCCGCCGCGAGCGCGTCCTGCCTCGTGGAGCCGTCGGCGGCGCAACCCGCCAGTTCCGGGACTTCCGCGATAAACGCCCCGTCTTCTTCGCTCCAGTACAGGATGATCTCGTATTTCGTCATGGAAGCCCTTCCGCTAGTTTATAACGAACGATCACGGCACGAACCTGTTTGACCTGGTATGGTTGGGCCAGGGAGCCGTGAGGCTGAAGATTGAGGATCTCCGTGACGTCCGGCTTCACAAAAATGCGGTGACTGTCCTTCACGCGCTCGACAAAGCCAAGAGCAATCAAAAGCAATCGCGGGTCTTCGAAGCGGGTGTCGGCGTCCGCGGCGCCGCGAAGAACTTGGAGGAGCGCTTGCTAGCGCACGACCTTCATTATGGCGCTCGGCGAATCCGCCAGCGCCACGGCCACGTTCGCCTCGCCGCCGCCGAACGTCGCCAGGAACGACGGCGACTGCAGGAAGCGCTCGAAGCCGGGAGGCGCAAGGCGCAGCATGATTTCTCCGAACTTGACAATGGCGGGCACAACCTTCGATTCCAGGCCACGCCCAGGCAGCGGCGCTGGCGGCGATCCGGACCGTCAGCAGTTCTCCGGATGGGCGACTACGGGTCAGAGTGGAATCGCATGCCGCGAGGGTTCCCAGGAAGTGTTCAAACTCCGGTCTGAGCCGTACGCCGCATTCTCAAGCGCTGGCTGTTTTGGCTCCAAAACATTTGGCCAGTTTTGAGACAGAGCTCTGAAACGGCGCCGGAGCCAATCCCAAGTTCGCGACAAGCCCCGTTTTGCGTCCCCTTCGAGACTCAATTTTGAGACGCCGAAACCCGTGATTTCGTAGGCTTCGCCGGTCGTCTCAAAACCTACCGATTGTGGAACGTTGAGGGCCATTAAAACCCGCTCGTGCCACTCAGGGAGTAAGTCTTAGGCTTTCCAAGGAGGGAGTGGCTTTCATCCTGCTATCACAGGACTGCTCGACCACGTCCCTTGCTCCATGCCCTGCCTTGGCGTACCATAGCAGGCATTCGACATGGGCAGCAATCCGAACCCTCCCGGCGACCAGCTTTCGGGGATGCCGGACGTCCAGGAACCCCGACCTCAACAAAAAGTCGTCGACCGACCGCACTGGATCGCCATTCTAATCGGCATCTTCTCGCCTACAGTTGGTATTTGTGCTCTGATCATCAGCTTGATGAGTCTTCAGACAGGTGAGCGGTCTCTAGAGATTGGGCAGCGAGCTTACCTGGCTCTGTATGACTCGGCCGCGACCATAACAAAAGACGCCTACGCCAGCGCGTTCAGCGGTCGCAGCACGGACGTGCAAATTGTTTTCACAGGCACGATCAAGAATTTAGGCAATACACCCGCCCGGGTCACGTCATTCCGCACGGAATACAAAGATGTGCCCACGGATTGGCAGCGTGTGCCCGGCCCTTACGGCCCGTTGGCCGACGTGTATATAGGACCTAGGCTTCCGGGGCAGATTCCCCCAAAAGACCAAATCGCGTGGACATCGTCAACCGACTTCATCACCATGAACCTTGACACACTCAAGAACTTACAAGATCGGGAGATGGCGGACCTCGCACTCGCAAGAGTTTATTCTCCCGTCCCCCGAGTGTGCACTTATGTCACGTGCGGCGGTTCGGTTACATTGCGGATGGAGGATGAAGACGTGTTTCATAAAAGACACGAGATGCAGTGGACCGAGCGTTTGGTCGACGCACACATCGCAGTCTTGACGGAAGAGGAGAAAAACCGACTGAAGCAGCCTTGAAGGCGCTGCACACAGGACCCATTTCGACACATGCGGGTCACTTGATGAGAGCGTCATAGACGTTATGGTCGCCGATCCAAAACCACACGTACTCGTCGGGCAATTTGACGGCCAAGACGCGGTATCTCAGCGTCACCCGCGCCGACCAGATTTCCTGCCCGTTGCGGTCGCCGAGCTTTTTGAATTGCAGGGAAGGGTGTTGCGGATTGTTTTTCAGCAAGGCAAACTGCTTATCGGCCCGTGCGCGGATGTTGGCGGGCAGGGCGCGATAGTCGTTCCAGAAATCCGCGTTCGCCCGGTGGATCATTACGCGGGCGCTTAAAGGGGTTGTGTGTTTCCGGCTTCGTGGTCGGCCAAGGCGCGATTAATGCGGTTGTCCATGCGCCCGGCGTCAAGATCGGCTTTAAGCTGCGCGTCGATATGCTGCGGATGGCGTTGGTCAAGCCATACGTATAGCTCTTCCATCTGCTGCGGCGTGAGCGCGTCTATCGCGCGTTCAATTTCCTGTATCGTGTTCATGAGCCTCTCCATCATTTTAGCGGCGAGATTAGCACGGCGGGGGCGGGGGGTTCAATGGTGGCACAAAGGACCCTTTGTGGAACGGAACACCGGAAGCCTTTAAGGTTCTGAAACCGCCAATTCCTTGAAGACCCCGAAATCACTGGCGTTGTACGTGTAGATGCGATTAACGCCGTTTGCGAGCATGGTTGCGGCAAGCTGCAAGTCGAAAACCTCGCCACCCGTCACGGGGCGGCGGCGAAGCAAGTCAAGCCATCCTTCCACAGCACGAGCAGGGATGGGAAGGACGTGGAGAAAAGATAATAATCCGCCAATCGCGGCGATAGCATCGACCGGACTGCGCGGCTTCGCAACACGCCGGGAATTGGTCACGATGGAATAGAACTCGCAAAGAATCTGCGATGTGACGTAAAGCGTCGTCGTGCCGGTCCTGCCCGCATCGAGCAAATTGCGAGAAGCGAGATGCTGAGAGGCGTCCGCGTCAAACGCATAAACCAGAATGTTCGCGTCAACAATCCCTGGCTCAACGGACATCGTCGTAAAGATCGCGGCGATGGAATGAGCCTATCGCTCCGAGACGCCAGACTGGCAATTCAGGGACCGGGGCACGGGAGCGGCTTTCATCCTCAAGCAAGCGCAATACGGCGTCCTTCACCAAGCGCTCAGGATCAGTCCCGGCTTTGGTGGCAATCCGCGCTAACTGCGCTTCCTGCTCAGGCGTGAAATGTACTTCCATGCTTTTCAAGATACGGGAAAACCGGCACGGGGGCAATGGCGTTGCACTGCTCGCCGGTCGTCCCAGGTTTTACCCTTTGCGAGACAATGCGCGCGTGCCCTACTTGGCTGTATATAACGCTCGAACCGCAGAATTGCCGGTCCTCAGTCCAGTCAGGCCTGTGTTAACGCCCATGAGCGGAAGGGGAAGAAACCGTGTGCGTGGAGACGCGGAACTCATCGAACAGAGTTCTCCGGCTTGCGAAAGACCCAGGCATCCTGCCGGGGATTTCCGCGCGCGCCCTCGGGCGTGAATGCGGCGATCTCCCAGCCCGGCGCCAGTTCCCGGCGTACGAACGCTTCCGGATGATACGTGCCGCAGAGATTGCTCCCGGCCGCCGGAGCGAATCGGACGACCATCTTACCTTCTTGGAAGTGCCGGCGTTCCTTTTTCCCGAGGCGGGACGCGTAATAGCTTCCATGGGTGCTGAAGATCAGCAACCCGCCGGGCTTCAAGATTCTTTGAAACTCGTGGAGCCAGCGCTTTTGGAGGTCCGCGGGCATATGAGTGAATACCGAGAAGGCGTAGATTGCATCGAGGCGCTCATCGGCGAATGACATGGGCGGCTCGGAAGAATTGACGGACACCGAGGTGAACGGTAGCCGCTCCCTGCACCAGGCGGCCAGCTCGGCGTTCAGATCCGTGCCGTACACGGCGGTTGCCACGAGGTCCCTCCACTGACGGAGCACACGGCCACAGCCGCAGCCGAAATCCAGGATGGCGCCGCATCGCTCGAGCGGCCGTCCACCGGCGGAAAGCAACTCGCGAACGGTCTGAGCGGCCATCTCGCCTCCGTGAAGAAACGATTCGATATCGGCCGTGCCGGCGACGTGAACCCGCAGTTTCGCCGGTGGCAGCGGAAGGCCGTCCGGAGCATCGCCCGACGCATATCTCCGGTTTCGAACGCGGACTTCGCGCTCGAAGGTTTTCAACCATTCGTACAGGCGAAAACAAAGTTGTACGACCCAGCCACCAATCCGGAAAACGGAAAACTCGCTATCGCGAGCGTCGTGATCGATCATCGGGTTGTCCAGCGCGAATCCGGTATTGTAATATTCCCGCGTGCCAGGCGGCCGCGCCAGCGGCGCACACGGAGCGTTGCGTTATGCTGAGACGAGACGCGCATGGCGACGGGCCACCAGACCGAAGAATCGCTGAAGGGCCACGGCCTCCGCATCACGCGGCAGCGCCAGATCCTGCTCGAACTGCTCGACGAGAGCGGCGAACACCTCGACGCCGAGCAGCTTTACCGTCTGGCGCGAGTGAAAGATCCGAAGCTCAATCGCGTCACCGTCTATCGCACGCTCAAGGTTCTGAAGAGCAGCGGCCTGGTGGATGAGTTGGACCTGATGCACCATGCGGGCGACCAGCACTACTACGAGACGCGGCGCAAACAGGAGCATGCCCACGTGGTGTGCCTGGGCTGCGGGCGCGTCGAGGAGTTCTTTGGCGCGCCGTTGGACGAGTTGAAGCGCCAGATCGCGGCGCATCTTGGCTTCGAGGTGGTGGTGGCTCGCACCGAGGCGGGCGGCTACTGCGCGGAATGCCAGGCGGCTCGCGCGGGCGATCGCGGCGCCAAACATGCCGGCCGCCGCGGGACGGCGGCACGGAAAACCGAATGACCGCCGAGGCTCTGCCGGAGCAGTTCGAGGGCGCCGGCCTCACCGTGGTGAACCCTTCCGGCAATCGCTCGCGCGTGCCGATCAAGACTCTGCCGTTCGTCATTGGACGCCAGGCGGGGAACCACGTCGTGCTGCGCGACAATCGCATTTCGCGAACGCATGCACAAATCGTGCTCGAAGACGGCCGGCTGGTCCTCGAGGATCTGAACAGCCGTCACGGCGTGCTGGTGAACGGTCAGCCGGTGCAGCGGCATGCGCTCGCGAACTCCGACCGGATCGAGTTTGGCGTCGCCGATTCCTATAGCCTGATTTTCACGCTCAAGGAAGACGAGATCCACCGGATCCTGGGACGCATCGGCGCCACGCCGCAAGCGGCCGGTCCGGGGGCGGGCAACCTATTCAAGCTGCGCGCGCTGCTCGAGGTGGCGCGCACGCTGCAAGCCTCGCTGGCGGTGGATGATGTGCTCGCCGCGGTGATCGACGCGGCGCTGGCGGTGACCGGTTCCGAACGCGGCTTCCTGTTCCTGAAGGAAGGCGGCGACCTCGCCATTCGCGTGGCTCGCGACCGCGCCGGCCAGCCGCTCAAGCCGGACGACCTGAGCGTGCCCGCCTCGGTGCTGCACCATGCGCTGCAGTCGCGGCGCGAACTGCTGTCGATGAGCTTCGACCCGATCGAGATGGAGAAAATCCATCCGGGGAGCTCGGTGGCCGGGCTCGAGCTGCGCAGCGTGGTATGCGTGCCGCTGGTAAAGGTCCGCACAACATCCGCCGATGATACGGTCATGACGCCAGTGAGCGACACGGTCGGGCTGATTTACATGGACTCGCGCCTGGCCCCGGCGGACCTGTCGAGCGGCAACCGCGAGCTGGTCCAAACGCTAGCGCTCGAAGCCTCGACGATTCTCGAGAACGCCCGCCTGCTCGAGGAAGAGCGGGCCAAGCAACGCCTGGAAGAGGAGTTGAACGTCGCGCGGAAGATCCAGATGGGCCTTCTGCCCAGCGAACTCCCGTCCACGGGCTGGTTCCGGGCCGCCGGCACGAGCATCGCCTCTCACGAGGTCGGCGGCGATTATTTCGACGTCCGGCCGCGGGGCGCGGACGCCTGGATGACCGTGCTCGCCGACGTCTCGGGCAAAGGTGTGAGTTCGGCGCTGCTGGCGGCGCTTCTACAAGGCGCGTTTCTGCTGGGTTCCGAGGCCGCCCTGCCGATTCCCGAAATGCTCGCGCGCATCAATCATTTTCTGAACACGCGCACGCAGGGCGAGAAATACGCGACGCTGTTCTACTGCCTGCTCGAGCGCAACGGACGGCTGCGCTGGGCGAACGCCGGGCACCCGGCGCCGCTGCTGGTGCATCGCGACGGAAGCGCGCGCGAGCTCGAACCGACCGGGATGCCGGTCGGGATGCTCGACGAGGCGCGGTACGAGGCCGAGGAGACGCTGCTCCACGTGGGGGACAAGCTGGTCATATACACCGACGGGCTGTCAGAGGCGCAGAACGAAGATGGACAGTACTTCGGCTCGGCGCGGATCCGGCGCGTGGTGAGCCGCAACGCCGCACTGGGGTGCCGCGAGATTCACGCCGCGCTCCGGGACGCGGCGGAAGAATTCACTGGCGGCGCGGTGCTGACCGACGATATCACCCTCGTCGTGATCGAGTACGCAGCGCTGGTTTGAACCGCAGGCTTACTCGGGAAAGATCTTCAGGTACTCGCGAATTTCATCGCGCACACGCCGGAATAGCGCGAGACGCTCGGGCTCCGGAGCGTCGAGAGCCGCCGGGTCCTCGAACGCGCGATGGATGCGCCGCACGGCGCCGGGGAAGTACGGGCACGCCTCGCGAGCGTGATCGCACACGGTGAGCACGTAATCGAACCGCTGGCCGGCGAATTCGTCGATATGCTTCGAGCGATATGCCGAGATGTCGATGCCGGCCTCGCGCATCGCCGCGATGGCCTCCGGGCGCACCTGGCCGGGCCGCGTGCCGGCGCTCGCTACTTCGAACCGGTCGCCCGCGTCGTGCCGCAGCAGGCCCTCGGCCATCTGGCTGCGCGCGGAGTTGCCGGTGCAAACGATGAGCACCCGTGGCTTGGATCTCACGCCGCCTCGGGCTTCCGCGCCCGGATGAAAGCGCTCGCGAACTTCGAATCCACCTGCGCCGCGATGGCCTCGGCGTCGACGCCCGCGGCGGCTAGAAACTGCCGCGCGTCCTCGACCCGGTAAACGCGCGTGATTTCGAATTCGATGTCCGTGAAACCGGCGCGGGCGAGCTTCGCGGCATAGTCCCGCTGCTCCAGCGCCCCGGCGATGCATCCGATCCAGAGCTCCATACTTCGGCGCGCCGCCTCGGGCGCCTCGCCGCGCACGACCACGTCGGAGACCGCGAACCGGCCGCCGGGCTTGAGCACGCGGAACGCCTCGCGCAGGACGCGGTCCTTGTCGGCCGAAAGATTGATCACGCAGTTCGAGATCACTACATCCACCGACGCATCCGGCAGCGGGATATTCTCGATTTCGCCGCGCAGGAATTCCGCGTTCGCGATCCCGGCCTGGCGCTGATTCTCGCGGGCGAGAGCGAGCATTTCGCCGGTCATGTCGAGACCGTATGCCTTGCCTCCGGGCCCGACGCGCCGCGCCGAGAGCAGCACATCGATGCCGCCTCCAGAGCCAAGGTCGAGCACGGTTTCGCCCGCGTTCAGACGCGCGAGCGCCGTCGGGTTCCCGCAGCCGAGCGAAGCTTCGAGCGCCCGTTCCGGAACCTGCGCCCGGTCTTCCGCCCGGTACAGGCCGGAGGTGATCGGGTCGCAAGCATCCGACAGCGCATGGCCCGATCCGCAGCAGGGCGCGCCCTTCGTCACGCGTAGCGCGGCTTCGCCGTAGCGCTGCCTTACCGCTTCTTTCACATCGCCTTCCATGAGAAACTCCTTTCCGTTCCGCCTTGGGCATTTACCGGCAGAGCGGCTTCACGATCGCGGCGGGCTCGATGGCGCGATTCCGCGTGCAGCACTCCGCGTAAAGAAACGCGATAAGGTCCTCGAGCGCCCGCGTATTCGCCCGGTACCAAAGAAACGTGCCCTCGCGGCGCGTGGTGACCAGCCCCTCGCCGCGAAGCTTTTCGAGATGATGGGACAGCGTCGAGGCCGGGATCTCGAGCTCGCTTTGCAGGTCCCCGGCCACCATCCCGTCCGGGTGCGCGGCGAGCAGCAGGCGCATCGCGCGCAGCCTCGGCTCGGCGCCCATCGCGGCCAGCCGGCGCGCGTGCGCGGCGAGCTCGAACGCGGTCGGAGAAGCGGCGCGCCGTGCCATTACTTCGATAATACCGGAAATATGGAAGCTGTCAAGCGCGCCCGCGCTCCGCCCGCTCAGCGGCCGGCGCGCGAGTTGCCGGCGAAGCACGCGTGGACGAGCTCGGGTCCGTAGGCTTTCGCTACGGATTCCGGAATACCGCTCTCGTCGATGCGGTGGAACTCGAACGAAATCGGATTCGCGGCATCGGCCAGACGCACGGTGGCGGCGAGATAGCCGTAGACGTTGGTCTCGGCCGCGGTCGCGCCCTGTGTGTTCGAGGGCAGCGCGTAGCGCTCGGCGCCCGCGGTGCCGACGATCCAACCCGGCAGCACCGCGTCGCGCTTGCGATTGGCCTCGGTGTTGAAGATATCCGCCATGTAGAAGTGCGAGTGGCTCGCGAGCACGTACACCGGCTTCGCGGCTTCGCGCCGGAAGGCCGCCAGGCGGTCGTACAGCTCGCTGCCGCTAGCGCGCGCCGCGGGCGCGTCATCCATGCTGTGGGCCGAGGCGATGCTGCCGGGCAAGGCCTGGTGCATGCCCACCACGACGGCGCGGACGCTCGGGCTTTTCGCGTCGCGCGCAAGCAGGTCCCGCGCCCAGCGCAACTGGCGCGCGTCGAACTGGTCCGGCGAGCCGTTGTCGAGATTGATGAAGTCGATGCCGTGCGTCGTCCAGTGATACCAGGCGCGCACTTCGTGATCCTTCGCGTCGTCGGCGAGGCGCTGGGCGCGGATCGGCGGGGCATCCAGCCAGTCGGCGAACGCGGCGATGTAATCGGCGCGGGTCTTGGGCGGCACGAGTTCGTGATTGCCGATGCCGAGAAACACGGGCACGTGGCCGAACGGATCGAGCTGCCGCTCGATGAAGTCCTGCCATGCGCCGGTGACGTACGCGATGATCGTCGCGCCGGGATGCGTCTGGCGGTAATCCTGGTCGAAATCGTAGATGGCGCGGAAGTCGCCCAGGTGCCAATAGAAGGAGGCGTGATGCGCGATGGCGCCTTCGGCGATCGCCGGCATCACGACGTCGCCGCAGTTGCGCGAGTCGCCCGACACCGCGAACGTCCAGGTGGCGGGCGCCTGCGCGGCGACCGGCAGCGCGCCGAAGGCCGCCAGGAGCAGAGCGAAGGATGTTTTCATGATTGCCGCGGCTCGATGGGAAGGCCGGCGCCGAGCCACGCGCGCCATCCGCCATCCAGCGAGATGGCGTTCCGGTAGCCCATTTGCGTCAGTGCGTCCGCGGCGAGCACCGAGCGGTATCCTCCGCCGCAGTAGAGCACCAGCGTCGCCTCCTTGTCCGGCACGAGCGTTTCAATGTCCCGTTCGATGATGCCCTTGCCGAGGTGCATCGCTCCCGCGGCGTGTCCCGCGGTCCACTCGTGATCCTCGCGCACGTCGATGAGCAGGTGGGGTTCGCCGCGCGCCGTCATCTGGAGGTAGCGGGCGAGGTCGATCTGTTTCCCGCGCGCTCGTGTTGCTTCGACCAGCGCGAGAAACGCCGGATTATGGTGTTTCGGGTGCGGGAAAGCGGGCTGCATCGCCCGATTTTCGCACAGCGGGCCGTCAGGCGTGGCCGGCCGCCGCGCCGCCGGAGCGCCGCTCGATGCTGGCGCCGGCCTGCCGCAGCTTGTGCTCGATGCGTTCGTAGCCGCGGTCGATGTGGTAGACGCGGTCGACCGCGGTTTCACCCTGCGCGACAAGGCCGGCCAGCACCAGCGAGGCGCTGGCGCGGAGATCCGACGCGATCACCTGCGCGCCGGTCAGTGCGGAGACGCCGGCGACGATCGCCTGCCGTCCTTCGGTGCGGATGGACGCGCCCATGCGCGCCAGCTCGAGCACGTGCATGAAGCGGTTCTCGAAGATCGTCTCGGTGACGAAGGCGATGCCGTGCGCGGTGGTCATCAGCGCCATGTACTGCGCCTGCAGGTCGGTGGCGAAGCCGGGATACTCTTCCGTCGTGATGTCGATCGATTCCATACGGCGCGACGCGCGCACGCGCAGCGCGCCGGGCGCTTCTTCCTGGATTTCGGCGCCGGCTTGCCTCATGCGGGCGATCAGCGCGTGCAGATGAGTGGGCTCGCAGCCGGTGATGAGCAGGTCGCCGCGGGTCATCGCGCCGGCGATGAGAAACGTGCCGGCCTCGATGCGGTCCGGGATGATCGCGTGGCGCGCGCCACGCAACTTCGCGACGCCTTTGACGGTGATGGTCGATGTGCCCGCGCCCTCGATGTTCGCGCCCATCTTGACGAGCAGCGCGGCGAGGTCGGTGACTTCCGGCTCGCGGGCGGCGTTCTCGATCACCGTCTCGCCTTCCGCGAGCACCGCGGCCATCAGCACGTCCTCGGTGCCGGTGACGGTGATGCGGTCGAAATGCACCAGACCGCCGCGCAGGCCGCCCGGCGCGTCGGCCTGCACGTAGCCGTGCGACTGCGAGATGCGCGCGCCGAGTTGTTCGAGCGCCGAGACGTGCAGGTTAATGGGGCGCGCGCCGATGGCGCAGCCGCCGGGCATCGAGACACGCGCCCGCCCGGTGCGGCCGACCAGCGGGCCCAGCACGAGGCTCGACGCGCGCATGGTCTTCACCAGGTCGTAGGGCGCTTCGGGATTTTCGATCCCGCCCGCCTCGATGGTCACCGTGCCGCCGTCGATCGAGACGCTCGCGCCGGTGTGCGTCAGCAACGCCTCCATGGTGCGGATGTCGCGCACCTCGGGGATGCGCTCGAGGATCACCGGCTCGGCGGTGAGCAAGGACGCGGCGAGCGCGGGCAGCGCGGAGTTCTTCGCGCCGCTGATGGCGATCTCTCCGGCCAGCGGCCGCCCGCCTTGAATGAGGAAAGAATCCATGGGGCTCCTAGATCCGATCGGAGGCGAGCGCCGCCGACACGCTGCCGCCCGCACGTTCGAGCAGAGCCTCAGCGCCGTCGCGCTTCAGGCCTTTGCGAGCCATCACGATGGCGGTTTTGACGACGCCGCCCGCTTCGTCGAGCAAGCGCGCGGCTTCGTCCGGCCCTACGGCGCCCGCCTGCGCCACGATGCGCCGGGCGCGCGCGGCGAGCTTCGCGTTGCGCGGCTGCACGTTCACCATGAGGTTTCCGTAGACGTAGCCGAGCCGGATCATCGACGCCGTGGTGAGCATGTTCAGCACGAGCTTGGTCGCCGTGCCGGCCCGCAGACGCGTCGAGCCGGCGATGATCTCGGGGCCGGGCAGCGGCGTGATGGCAATGGAAGCGGCGCGCGCCAGTTCGGAATCGGGCGTGCAGCTCAATCCGATGGTCACGGCGCGGATCCGTCGCGCCGCGGCCACCGCGCCGAGTACATACGGCGTGCGTCCGCTCGTGGCGATGCCGCACAGCACGTCGGACGGGCCGAACCCGCGCGCGAGCAGATCTCGCTCGCCCATCGCCGGGTCGTCCTCGCTCGCCTCGGTGGCGCGCGACAGCGCCGGCTCGCCGCCCGCGATAATGCCCTGGACGAGATCGGGCGGCACGTTGAACGTCGGCGGGCATTCGGAGGCGTCCAGTACGCCGAGCCGGCCGCTGGTGCCGGCGCCGATGTAGAACAGATGCCCTCCAGATTGAAACGCCGCGACGATGGCCTCGACGGCCCGCTCGATCGAAGGCAACACCGCACCGACCGCCGCGGGCGCCTCGGCATCCTGCGCGTTCATGATGGCCAGAATTTCTCGCGTGGGCTTGGCGTCAATGCCAAGCGAGGCGGGATTCACCTGCTCGGTAAGAAGGCTATCCAGCATGGAATCCCGCAAGAAAGCTTCGATCGCCGGGCCGGGTAGCGCGGCCGCGCTCAATCAGGCGCTAAACGAGCTTCCGCAGCCGCAGGTGCTCTTCACGTTCGGGTTATTGAACTTAAACCCAGAACCTTCCAGCGACTCGACGAAATCGACTTCCGCGCCATCGAGATACAGCATGCTCGCCTGGTCAACGAAGACCTTTAGATCGCCGAACTTATACGTCTTGTCGAGCATGCCGGGCGTAGTCTCGAAGGCCATCGAATAGCTGAAGCCCGAGCACCCACCGCCGACCACGGCAATGCGCAGCCCCACCGGTTTCGGGCTTTGGGTGTTGAGGATCTCGTTGACCTTTTCGACCGCTCGTTCCGTCAGTTGCACCATAAAAATCGTGGCCTCCCAATTGGGTTGGATTCACTTACATTATCACGCGTCGCAGGATTCTGGCGCAACTTTCGTGCATGGGGCGTTCGAGGGGGCGCCCGGGCGGCAGGCTAGACTTAAGGAAATCTCATGGCATTTCCCGTGCATCGCCCGCGCCGCCTGCGGGCCACCGAAGCGCTGCGTTCCCTGCGGCGCGAGAACCGGCTCGAACCGGCGCAACTGATCTTTCCCTTGTTCGCCGTGCCCGGCGCGGGCGTGCGCAAGGAGATTGGAGCGATGCCGGGCAATTATCAGCTCTCGATCGATGAGTTGGTGAAGGAGTGCGCCGGCATCGAGCGGCTGGGCCTGGGCGGTGTGATCCTGTTCGGCATCCCGGACGTCAAGGACGAGATAGCCTCGGGAGCATACGACGATCGCGGCATCGTGCAGAACGCGGTGCGCGCGCTGAAGCAGGCCTATCCGCGCCTGTTGGTGATGACGGACGTGTGCAATTGCGAGTACACGAGCCATGGGCACTGCGGCAAGATTGCTTGGGGCGAGGTGGCCAACGATCCGACGCTCGAATGGCTGGCGAAGACCGCGGTATCGCACGCCCGGGCCGGCGCCGACGTCGTGGCGCCGAGCGACATGATGGATGGACGGGTCGGCGCGATTCGCACGGCGCTCGACGCGGCGGGGTTCGCCGGGACGCCGATTCTGTCGTACGCGGCCAAATACGCGAGCGTGTTTTACGGCCCGTTTCGCGAGGCCGCCGAGTCCACGCCGCAGTTCGGCGACCGCCGCTCGTACCAGATGGACCCGGCGAACGCGCGCGAGGCGATGCAGGAGATCGAGCTCGATCTTTACGAGGGCGCGGACATGATCATGGTCAAGCCGGCGATGCCGTGTCTCGACGTGATCCGCATGGCGCGGGACCGTTTCGACGCGCCGCTCGGGGCCTACCAGGTCAGCGGCGAGTTCAGCATGATCGCCGCGGCCGCGCGCAACGGCTGGATCGACGGCGAGCGCGCCATGATGGAATCGCTGATCGCGATCCGCCGCGCCGGGGCGGACTTCATCCTCACATATTTTGCGCGCGAGGCGGCCCAACTGCTCTGATCCGCGGGCGGCCGAAGCAGATCAGATCACCGCGGCGACTTCGTAATCGCGCACCTCTGGGATCGTGAATTCGATCGTATTGCCCGTGCGGCGCGCGGCCACATCGGCCCCGGAGCGCAGCAGGCGCACGCGCGAAACGCTCGCGCCCGAGGGCAGCGTGAGGCGCACCCTCTGCGGGCCGGTGGGGTAAACCTCGTCGAACCAGCCGCGCAGCGCCGCTTGGTTCGTGTAGTTGAGCAGATGCACCGCGTAGCCCGGCGCCGTTTTCCAGGCGAAAATCTCGACCAGGCCCTCGCCTGAGACTTCCACCGGCTGGCTGCGGACCATCCAGCGGATCGCGTTCGCGAGCAGACGGGCGAGGTCGGGGTTCTGCGAGCGCCAGTAGGAGCGGCAGATGTCGCCCGGGAAGAACACAAGACGGCTTTGGCCCTGTTCGCGAATCACGGCCGCTGGCTGGGTGGTGTGCGGCTGGCGCGGATAGACCATCTCGGGCGGAAACGCCGGGTACGGCGGAATCACGGTGAGCGGCGCGCCGGGCGAGGGCGCGAGCGGGCGGTAGTGTTCCGCGAAAGGGAGGATCGCGGTGTGAGAGAAGCCGTCGACGATCGCGTGCCGGCGCTCGATGCGCGCATAGGCCGCGTTGCCGTTTGGCCCCACAAGCGCGCCGGCCGGATGGACGCCGAACAGGCCGGAGATCCCCGGCGCGGGGCGCGGCTGGCCCGTCTCGTCGTAGAAGCCCGTTTCAAACGTCGCGAGAATCGAGCCGCCTCGCGCGGCGAAGGCGCCGAGCTGCGCGCACTGCGCATCGCTCAACAGCGCGGCGTTGGCGAGCGCCAGCGCGTCGTATTTGGCGAGCGCCGCGGCGTCGAGATCGTCCTCGTGTACGATGTCGAAGACGAAACGGCCCTGGAGCAGCGCCTGATACATGCCCTGCATGTACTCGGAAGGATCGCCTCCGCCCGGCGGCCGATAGAACGCATTGACGCGCTGCGAAAAGACGAGCCCCAGATTGGCTACCGGCTCGAGGTTCACGAAGTGTTCTTCATGGCTCGCCAGCCAGCGGTAGAACTCGCGCCCGGTCTCGCGCCAGCGTGTGTCCTCGGGCTTGCCGCCGAGCCAGTGATACCACGGCGTCATGCCGGAGGCGGTGGTTTGCGCCAGCCACATGGTGGCTTCGGCGGGCGCCTTGCTGGTGTGCCGCCAGAGCGGCTGCGCGTTCGCGTAAGCGCCGGTGACGTTGGTGATGGCGCGGCCCTTCATGACGGAGCGCGAGACGCGGCCCTGCTGCGCGCAGTCCCAGATGGGCGTTGTGCCGGCGCGCCCCTGGTGATCGGCGTTGAACCAGTGCGCCACGGACGCCACTTCGCGCAGGTCGAGCGCCGCGCGGATTCCTCCGCCCAGGTTGCCTACGTACACATTGCCGGGCTTCTTCTCGCCCGCGATCGAATCCCAGAGTTTCCAGATCTCGAGAACGCGGTCGAGATGACGGCGCATGCCTTCGGGCGTATCGGGCGCGGGCGAGCCCTGGCAGGCTTCGCAATGGCACGGGCCCGGACGATTGACGCCGGGCCAGCCGTTGGTGAAGAAGCCGTCGATGTCATACAGCGAATCGATCTCGCGGAAGATGGCGGGCATCTGGCCGCTGAAGTACGGCGAGTACATGCAGGTCTTGAACAGCCAGGGCGACTCCGCGTTAACCACCGGATCGCCGTTTGGCAGATGCTCGATCCATTCCGGATGGGCCTTGGCCGCGTCCTCGTAGACGTAGTTGCAGTCCATGCGGGCGACGACGCGGATGCCTTTCGCCTTGGCGGCCTTCGAGAACTCGCCGAATAAATCGCGCGAGCCGAGGAACTGGCTGCGATGCTGGTAGGGAACCTGAGTCGGATAGAAGGCCATGATGCCGCCGCCGTTGAGGAGCAGCGTGTCGACTTCGAGGCTGGTCCAGTAGTCGATCCAGGCGGCGACATCGAGTTCGATCGGGTCGCGTTCGTTGAAGTTGGTCTGGCCGCAGCGGCGCATCGTGGCGTACCAGGGCCGGGGCGCATCGCCAGGGGCGGCGAAGGCCGCGCCTCCAAGCAGCGCGAGAGCGCCGCGGCGGGTGATGCCGTCGGGGGATGGGTTCATGGCCGGCCGCTACGATTGTATCCGCGCGGGCGCGCACCCGCCTGAACCAGGCGCGCCTGCCTCGCTCTAACGATCGACGACGCGGCTTACCGTTGACGGCGCCGCGGGCTGGATCAGCGCGCGGCTCGGGGCGGATGCAGAATGAGCTTCTGCACGCGCCAGTTGAGCAGCTCGGCCACGTAGAGCTCGTTCTCCGACGGACAGGCCATCTCGTGAATCCAACCGAACTGCTTCGCCTGCCGGCCCGTGCCGCCGAACATGCCGAGCAGCTTGCCGTCGAGCGTGAGCTTGTAAATGCGCCCCGGGAAAGCATCCGAGCTGTAGAGGTACTGCGTGGGGCCGGGCGTGATGCAGATGGCCCACGGCGAGCCGGGCTGCATGGTGGGTGAGGTTTCCGGGCCTGGGCGCGGTCCCATCCAGGTACGCGCGTCCGGCGGAGCGGGGACGTCGATGGTGATGGCGCGCAGGAAATTTCCATCCGCATCGAAGACCTGAATGCGGCGGTTGCCGCGATCGGCGACGTAGACGTGGCCCTGGGCGTCGGCGGCGATGTTGTGCGGCGTGTTGAACTGGCCGGGCCCCGAGCCGGGCGAGCCCCACTGTTTCACCCAGTCGCCGTTGTGGTCATATTTGGCCACGCGCGAGTTGACATAGCCGTCGCTGATGAAGATGTCGCCGGCCGCATCCCAGGCGACGTCGGTGGGCTGGCGGAACTGGCCGTCGATGGCCGGCCGCGGCGGACGGACGTGGGTCCAGGGGCCGTCGTTCTCGTCGGCCGCTTCTTTTTTGCGCCCGAACACCATCATGACCTCGCCCTGAGGGTTGAACTCGACGATCATATCCGAGCCTTTGTCGATGGCCCAGACGTTGTCGTGCCGGTCGACGCGGACGGCGTGAGCGAAGGACCAGGCGTACAGGTTCCGGCCGATCTCGCGGACGAAGCTGCCGTCGCGGGCGAACTCGAGCAGTTGCGCGGCGGTCGCGCCGTAGGCGGGCCCGGTGGTGTTGCCGCGGGAGAAAACGAAGACGTGGCCCTTCGAATCCACGGCCACGCCGGCCGCCTCGCCGAGATACAGGTTCGCCGGCAGCTTGAGGAAGTGCGGGACCGAATCGTAAGGAATTTCGGGGGCTGACGGCTGAGCGCGGACGGCAGCGCCAATCGCGAACAGCGCCATAAGGAGAGTGATTTTCACGGGGAACTCCAGAGCTCGCAAGCGAGCGGCTCCCCGTGAGAATACACCAACGGATGAGCGCCGGGAGGCCGGCGCGTGGCGGCTCAGTGCGCCGCGCAGAGCGTGCCGCGGTCCTTGAGGCCGTTCAGGGCCAGGCCATAGCGGCCGCGGACGCCGGTTTTTTCGAAGATATGCTTCAGGTGAATCTTGACCGTGCCTGGGCGGATGCCGAGCTCGACGGCGATTTCGCGGTTCTTGAAACCCTGCTCGACGAGCTGCATCACCTGCCGCTCGCGTGGCGTAAGCTCGGAGCGCGTGAAGGAATCGAGCCGCGAGGAAGGTCCTCCGAGGCTCGACTCGGCGACCCAGCTCTCGTTGGCGGCGACCGCGCGGAGACAGTCGCGCAGCGTGGTTAGGGAGGCGGTCTTGCGGACTACGCCGCGCGCCCCGGCCTGGAGGAACCGCAGTGCTTCCGCGTCCGAGATCGATATGCCCCAGACAATCGCCCGCGAGGAGGGATCGAAGACGCGGAGCGCCCCGAGAAAACCGGCCAGCGCGTGCTGGCCGAAGTTCTTTTCGACCAGCACGACGGTGTGGCATGGGGCGGGCGCCGGCTCGGCGGGAACGGGCTGAGCGCGCGAGCGAAGCAGCGTCAGCGCGGTTTCGAGCGTAAGGGCGGCGCCCAGATACTCGAGACCAGCCGCGTCAACCAGAAGGGCACGCAAGCCCTCCGCGGCCACGGGCTGGGTGTCGCATACAAAGACGGAGCATTTTCCGGTTTGGGAGCTGGTCATATCGGCGAACCGAATCACTTTGTTAGTGCCCTGTGAATGGAAGCCTCTCAAGTTATGATCTTGGCGGACGATGTGAGGGCTTAAGGCGAATATTGGCGCGGCGGCACTGCGCTTCAAGATGTCCATGCCAGCTCACGGAACCAAAGCTCCGCATAAGGCCCTGGTAATCAGCCCCGAGGCGCGTCTGACCAGCGAGCTAACCAACTGGCTGAACCAGGAACGCAAGTCGCTCGAAGTGACCGTCATCGGCCGGTATCCGGACCGCAAGCAGTTGACTCAGGCGCTCGACGCGACGGTCCGTTGCGTGTTTCTCGACGCCTCTTCGAACGCCCAAGCCGCGCAGGATGCGCTCGCCGAGACCGGCCGCCAGCGGCCCGGGCTGCCGGTAATCATGGCTCTGTCGGCGGAAGATCCGGACCTGATATTGAAGTGCGTGCGGCAAGGCGCGGTGGAGTTTCTCCTTGCGCCGTTTTCGGCGGAGCAGGTGCGGGCGGTGCTCGCCAAGCTCGACAAACTCACCGGCGCCGTGGGTCCGGGCGAAGGCGCGCGCACCTGGTGCGTCATGCCGGCCAAGGGCGGTTGTGGAGCGAGCACGATGGCGAGCCATCTGGCGCTTGAATGGAAGCGGCGAGGCAACCGGCGCGTGCTGCTGGCCGATCTCGATCCGCTCGCGGGAACGCTGTCGTTCCTGCTGAAGCTCAAGTCGGCGCACAGCTTCGCGGATGTGCTGCTGCGCTCGGACGAAATCGACGAAGACATCTGGAAGGCGATGGTCTGCCAGTCGCAGGGCGTCGATATGCTGCTCGCGCCGGAGACGCTGGCCGAGGGCATGGGAGACTTGAGCGATCCGACGCCGCTGATCCAGTTCGCCCGCAGCCACTACGACGGAATTCTGCTCGATGCCGGCGGCGCTTATGGACCCTGGAACCTGCGCCTGGCCGAGTTGGCCGACGAAGTTCTGCTGGTCACCTCCTGCGAGATCGCCGTCGTCTATGCCGCGCAGCGGGCGCTCTATAGCCTGCACGCGAACGGAATCGCGCGCGAGAAGATTCGGCTGGTGGTGAGCCGCGCGGGCCGCGAGCTGGGGCTGAGCCCGGAGACGCTGGGCGAGGCGCTCGAGATGGACGTGCTGCAGGCGCTGCCCGAGGATGCCGACGAGATTCACGATGCGCTGGTGGACGGTAAGCTGGTGAATCCATCGAGCGCGTTCGGCAAGGCCGTGCGTAGCCTGGCCGAAGCGCTGGCCGGAAAGAGCGACGCCGGACCGGAGAAGGCGGGCGCGCCGCGCAGCCGGGTCATTTCGCTATTCTCCTGAGCCCACGCGCCGCGCATCGGCGATGATAGAGAGTCATGCGGAGCGCGACTCTCTTGCTCTATGCCTGCTTCGGTTCGGCCATGCTTGCGGCGCAGCCCGAGGCGACGCTGATTCTGATTCAGGGCCGGATCTGGACCGGCGACGCGGCGCAGCCCGAGGCGCAGGCCGTCGCGTGCCTTGGGGACCGGATCGTGGCCGTGGGCAGTGACGCGGACATCGGGCTCTGGCGCGGCGCGGACACTACCGTCGTCGCTCTCGACGGACGGCGCGTCGTGCCCGGCTTCAACGACGCCCACGTGCATTTCTTCAGCGGCGGCGAAGACCTGGCGAGCGTGCAGTTGCGCGACGCGCGGAGCGAAGAGGAGTTTCGCTCGCGCATCGCCGCCTACGCCGCGAGCCTTCCGGCCCGGCGCTGGATTACCGGCGGGGAGTGGGACCACGAAAACTGGATGCCGGCGCGGCTGCCCACGCGGCAGTTGGTGGACGGCGCGACGAACGGCCACCCGTTGTTCGTCAGCCGCCTGGACGGGCACATGGCGCTGGCGAATTCGATCGCGCTGAAGCTCGCCGGCATCCGCCGCGACACGCCCGACCCGCCCGGCGGCACGATCGTTCGCGATGGCGAAGGAGTCCCGACGGGCATCCTGAAGGACGCCGCGCAAGGCTTGGTCGAGCGCGTCATGCCCGCGCCGGACGAAGCGCGGATTGCCGAGGCGGTGAGCGCGGCCATGCGCTACGCCAACGAGCGGGGCGTAACGAGCGTGCAGGATATGTCGGCCTCGCCGGAGGTGCTGCGCGTCTATGAGAAGCTGCTGCGCGCGGGCAAGCTCACGGTGCGCATCTCTGGCCATCAGCCGCTAGCCAAATGGCCACGCCTTGCCGACGTAGGCGTCACCGCGGATTTTGGCTCGAACATGCTGCACATCGGCGGGCTGAAGGGATTCGCCGACGGCTCGCTCGGCTCGACGACCGCGCTGTTTTTCCATCCCTACCTCGACGCGCCGGCGACCAGCGGCCTGGCGAACGCCGAGATGATCCCGCCCGAAAAAATGCAGCGTCATATTCTCGACGCCGACCGCGCCGGGCTGCAGGTCGCGGTCCACGCGATCGGCGACAAGGCCAACGCGACGATCCTCGACATGTACGAGGCGGCGGAGAAGCGGAACGGCCCGCGGGACCGCCGCTTCCGCATCGAACACGCCCAGCACCTGCGCCAGCGGGACATCCCGCGCTTCGCGGCGCTGCATGTGATCGCTTCGATGCAGCCGTATCACGCGATCGATGACGGGCGCTGGGCGGCCAAGCGCGTGGGTCCGGAGGTTTTGCGCGGCACTTACGCGTTCCGCTCGCTGCTCGACTCGGGCGCCGTGCTGGCTTTCGGCTCCGATTGGGACGTCGCGCCGATGGATCCGCTGCTCGGCATTTACGCTGCGGCCACGCGGCGGACGCTCGACGGAAAGAACCCCGATGGATGGTATCCGGAGCAGAAGATCAGCGTACGCGAAGCGCTGCGCGCCTATACCTGGGGCTCGGCGTACGCGAGCTTCGACGAGGGGATCAAAGGAACCCTCGAGCCGGGCAAACTGGCCGACATGGCCGTGCTCGGCGAAGACATTCTCTCGATCGCGCCGGCAGCGATTCAGTCCGTGCGGGTCGAGGAAACGATCCTGGGCGGGCAAGTCGTCTTCCGGCGCGGACTTTCCGGTGCGGACGGCGGTCTGCGACACTGAGGGTTAAGGAAACTGCATGGAAAACGTCGGGGCTCTCGCGCTGTTGCTGGCCTTCTGCCTGGCAATCTATTCGGTGGTTGGCTCGGTGGCCGGCAAACTTGGCCGGCGGCCGTTCCTCGCGGCGAGCGCCGAGCGCGCCGTTTACGCCGTCTGGCTGCTGGTCACCGCCGCGGCGGGCATTCTCGTGTACTCGCTGATGCGCGGCGATTTCCGGCTCGCCTACGTCGCCGAGCACAGCAACCAGTCGATGGCGGAGATCTACAAGTTCGCCTCGTGGTGGGGCGGCCAGGAAGGCTCGCTGCTGCTCTGGAGCTGGCTGCTGGCGACGTATTCGGCCGTGGCCGTGTTCACCAACCGCCGCAAGCTGCGCAACATGATGCCGTACGTGACGGCGATCCTGATGGCCACCGAAGGGTTCTTCCTGATGATGGTGACGTTCGTCGCCAGCCCGTTCCAGGTGTTGATGGCGGGGCGCGGCATCACCGACGTCGGCGACGGGCAGGGGCTCAATCCGCTCTTGCAGTACTGGACGATGGTGATCCATCCGCCGATGCTGTACCTCGGCTACGTCGGATTCTCGGTTCCATTCGCCTTCGCGATCGGGTCGCTGATCGTGCGCCAGCCGGGCGATGCCTGGATCCATACGACGCGCCGCTGGGCGATCGTGACGTGGCTGTTCCAGACCACGGGGATTCTTCTCGGAGCGGGCTGGGCGTACGCGGTCCTGGGATGGGGCGGGTACTGGGGCTGGGATCCGGTCGAGAACGCATCGTTCCTTCCCTGGCTCACGGCCACCGCGTTCCTGCACTCGGTGATGATGCAGGAGAAGAAGGGCATGATGAAGGTGTGGAACATGGTGCTGGTTTCGACCACGTTCTTCCTTTGCATTCTCGGCACCATGCTGACGCGGTCGGGGCTGGTGAGTTCGGTGCATGCCTTCGCGCAGTCGAGCATCGGCAATTACTTCGTCGGGTTCCTCGCGGTGGGGATCGCGCTGGTGATTTACTTGATCCTTGGGCGGCTCGATTACTTACGCAGCGAGGCGCAGTTGGACGGCGTAGTCTCGCGCGAGTCGAGCTTCCTGTTCAATAACCTGATCCTGCTCGCCAGTTGCTTCGCCGTGCTCTGGGGCACGCTGTTTCCGGTGATCTCGGAGGCGGTGACGGGGGAAAAAATCAGCGTCGATCCTCCGTTCTTCGACCGCGTGATGGTGCCGATCGCGCTGGCGCTGATGCTGCTTACCGGCGTCGGGCCGCTCGTTGCCTGGCGGCGCAGCTCGATCGAGAGCCTGAAGCGCGCGTTCTTCTGGCCTACGGTCGCGGGCAGCGCGCTGATGGCCGCGCTCGCGGGCTTCGGCGTCTGGCGGCATCCTTACGCGCTGGTTTCCTTCGGCCTGTGCATGTTCGTGACGGCGACGGTCGCCATCGAGTTCTTCAAGGGCGCTTCGGCGATTCGCGCCAAGGACGGCGGCAGCTTCCCCGGCGCGGTGATCAAGCTGACGCACCGCAACACGCGGCGCTACGGCGGCTATCTGGTTCACATGGGAATCGTGTTCATGTTTATCGGATTCACCGGCTCGGCGTTCAACCAGAGCAGGACCATTCAGGTCGCGACCGGCTCGACGTTTCGCATCGGCAGTTATGCATTACAGTTGACCGGAACGGATGAGGGCGAGAATGCGAATTACATCTGGCGGCGGGCGTTGGTAGAGGTTTCGCGCAATGGCGAATCGCTCGGCCGCATGGAGCCCGAGCGGCGACTGTATAAGGCCAGCCAGCAGCCGACCTCGGAGGTCACCATCCGGCGAAGGCTGAACGAGGATCTGTACTTGAACTACGCCGGTCCATCGAGCGACGGCCAGCAGTCGGTGATCCAGGCCTATGTCTTCCCATTGGTCTCCTGGATCTGGCTCGGCTACTGGGTGGTGTTGTTCGGCACGCTGGTGTGTCTGGTTCCGAGTAAGTCGCGGCTGCAGTATCCGCGGACGGAAGTTGTGGGGGTGGCGAGCCGTGCGGCGCGCGAAAGTTAGTCTGCTGGCGGCGCTCACCGCCGCGCTTTGTTTCGCGCAGACAACGACGCTTCCAACGGAGGCGCCGAGCGTCGAGCGTGTGGCGGCCAAGCTGAAATGCAACTGCGGCTGCAACCTGAACATGGACTGCAAAATGGACCCGTGGCCGTGTCACGTCTGCCGGGCCGGCAAGGAAAAGATCGTCGTCATGCAAAAGGCCGGCATGAGCGACGCGGCCATCCTGCAAGAGTTCGTGAAGGAAGAGGGCCCGGCGGTTCTGGTGGTCGAGCCGGGGATGTTCGGCTCGCTGAGCCATTACTTCGGGCTCGGCGTCGGGCTGCTGCTGGTAGTGTGGTTCATCCGGCGCCAGCTTGCAAATCGTGCCGCCCCCGCGGCGCCGGCCGACGCTGAGCTGCTCAAGCGGTATCACGACGCGATCGAGAAAGAAACGGCGCGTCTCGACTGATGGTTTTCGCGGCGGCTGTCCTCGTTGCGTTCGGCGCTTTGGCGTTGACGCTGTTTATTCGCGCCGCGGACCTGCCGGAGCCCGAGCCCGTCTCGCCCACCCAGTATCTGGATGAGCGCAAGGCGCAGATCTACGAAAATCTTCGAGACTTGCAGTTCGAATACCGCCTCGGCAAGCTTTCGGATGCCGACTATCAAAAGACCAAGCAGAGCCTCCAGCAAGAGCTGGCCCGCGTGATGGCGGAGATCGACGCGATCCAGCCGGCGAAGGCGCAGCCTAAGCCAAAGCCCGCTCCGGCGCCGGCATTCGATGGCCGGCTTTGTCCGCACTGCGGCGCACGCTTTGACCGGACGCTCAAGTTCTGCGGCGAGTGCGGAAAGCCCATGGAGAAAGCGAGCCGCGCATGAGCCGCGCGAATCTTGTCCTTTCCGTCGCGCTCCTCCTGGCCGCGCCGATCGAGGCGTCAACCGATGGCGTGGTCGTCAACGGTACGACCGGGCAGCCGCAGCCGGGCACGATGATTTCGCTGATGCAGCCAGGACAGGGTGGCATGCAGACGCTCGGCACGGTGAAGACCGGACCCAACGGCGCATTTCATTTTGACGCCGAGCCGCTGGGCCAACACGTGGTGCAGGCAATCTATCGCGGGGTCATCTACACCGAGGCGATCCCGCCAGGCACGCCGTCGAACAATCTCACCGTGAAAGTGTACGACCCGACGTCGAACGCTGGCACGGCGCACCTGAACGAGCATCTGGTCGTATTGCAGCCGGGCGGCGATCGGATGGCGGTGAGCGAGGATCTGCTGTTCGCGAACCCGACGCAGTTGACGTTCAACGATCCGGCGAATGGCTCGGCGCGCGTTTGGATTCCGGAGGCGGGGCGCGAGGGCGCGAGCGTTACGGTGACCTCGCCCGGCGGCATGCCCATCCGCCGCGATCTCGTAAAAACGCGCGAGGCCGGCGTGTATCTGATCGACTATCCGCTGAAGCCCGGCGAGACGCGCTTCGAGGTGAACTACGCGATGCCGGCGGCGCAACCGGAGATCTTCGAGAGCCGCGTCGTGGGCAAATTGTTCCCGCTGCGCCTCGTCGTCCCGGCCGGAGTCACGCTCACCGGCGACAACGTCCAGCCGCTTGGCCAGGAGCCATCGACGCAGGCCACCATTTATAACGTCACCACCGAGCGCTATCGCGTTCAGGTGGACGGCATGGTTGCCGCCGCCGGGCAGAATGGCGGAGAGGACGCGGGCGTGCCGCAGATCCACCAGGCGCCGCCGCCCATCTACGCGAAGATCTGGTGGATGTTCGGCCTGTCGCTCTTCATTCTCGCGCTCGGGGCGCTGCTGCTGTATCGTCGCGGAGAGCCCGCGGAGAAGCGCTAGCGGCGATGGCGAGCGTCGAGCCCGCGGTCCTCGTCGAGGGTCTTTGGAAGTACTTCGGGTCGTACCCGGCGCTGCGCGAGGTGAGCCTGGCCATCGAGCCCGGCGCGGCGCTCGCGCTGCTCGGACGCAACGGGGCGGGTAAGACGACCCTGCTGCGGATTCTTGGCGGCCTGTCGAAGCCGGACCGCGGGCGCGTAGCGATCTTCGGCGCGAGCGCGCGCGCAACGGGCGTGCGGGCGCGCATCGGCGTGCTCGGCCACGGCATCGGCATCTACGACGAGCTTTCGGCGCTCGAGAATCTCGAGTTCCACGCGCGTCTGCGCTCGGTCGCGAATCCGCGGCAGGCGGCGCACGCATGGCTCGAGCGGACGGGCTTGCTCGCGGTGCGCGACGGGCTCGCGCGCGAGTTCAGCCGCGGCATGCGCCAGCGTCTTGCCGTGGCCCGCGCGTTCCTCCACGAGCCGTCGCTGCTGCTCCTCGACGAGCCGTTCACCGCGCTCGATGACCGCGCGATCGCCGTGCTGCAGGGCCTCCTCGCCGATGCCCGCGCGCGCGGCGCGACCATCGTCATGTCCACGCACCAGCTTCGGGAAGCGCTGGAGCTCTCCACTCACGTCGCCATGGTCCAGCGCGGCCGTATCGCCTTCTCCGGCGCGCGGACCGCGGAGATGCTGGCCGATCCCGGCTGGCTTTATCGCGAATACGGGGAGCCGGCGTGAGCTTCCTTCGCCTGGCTTTGCTTATCGCGCTGAAGGATCTGCGCTCGGAGTTCCGCACCAAGGAAACGTTGAATGCGTCGCTGTCGTTCGCGCTCGCGATCCTGGTGCTGTTCAGCTTCGCCTTCGATCCCGATTCGCAAATGATCCGCGAGATCTCGGGCGGACTGCTGTGGATGGTGTTCGCCTTCTCGAGCGCGCTGATTCTGAACCGCGGCTTCGCGCGCGAGTCGCCGAACGATTGTCTCGACACGCTGATCGCTTCGCCGGCGAGCGGCGCCCAACTGTTTCTTGGCAAGGCGCTCGCCAATTACGTTCTGCTGCTGCTGGTCGAGGCCGTGTCGCTGCCCGTGTTCGGCGTCTTCTACAACGCCAATTGGACGCGGCGGGCCGGCGCGCTGGCCCTGGTATTTGCGCTGGCGGCGTGGGCGCTGGCTGTCATGGGCACCATGTTCAGCGCGCTGACCGTGAACCTTCGGCTCCGCGAGTTGATGCTGCCGTCGTTGCTCTATCCGGCGCTGGTGCCCGCGCTGATGGCCGCGATCCAGCTCACCAATCTGCTGATCGCGGGCGATACTGTGGGGAAGGAGAACATGATCTGGCTCCGCATGCTGGCCGGGTTTGACGCGATCTTCACGTTGCTCGGCCTCGCTCTGGCGGAAACTGTCTTCGTGGGGTGAATACGAATGCGCAATCGACTCCTGTATGTTTTCGCGGCGGTTTCGGCGGCCCTGCTCGCCTGGAACCTCTACAAGATCTTCATGGTGCTGCCCGACGAGCTGAATCAGGGCATGATCTACCGGATCATCTACTTCCACGTGCCTTCGAGCATGGTGGCCTTTACCGGCTTCTTCGCCGCGCTGATCGCGAGCGCCGGCTACCTGACGACGAAGGACCTGCGCTACGACGCGTTCGCCGGGGCCGCGACGGAGGTGAGCTTCGCCTTCGCCACCGTGGTGCTCGTCACCGGCAGCATCTGGGGCCGCATCATCTGGGGCATCTGGTGGACCTGGGACGCGCGGCTCACTTCGATGCTGGTCTGCTGGCTGCTTTACGCCGCGTATCTCATGCTGCGCCGCGCCATCGACGAGCCCGGGCAGCGCGCGCGCCTCTCCGCGGTGCTGTCGATCTTCGCCTTCACCGACGTGATCATCGTCTGGAAGTCGATCGAGTGGTGGCGTACGCAGCATCCCGGGCCGGTGTTGAGCATCCGCGGCGGAGGCGGCATGGCGCCGGGCATGCAAGCGCCGATCTACTGGAACTGGCTCGCGCTGGGCCTGCTCGGCATCGTGCTCGTCGCGCTGCGCATGAGGCAGGAAGGCATTCGCCGCGAGATCGACGCACTGCGCCGCGAGGCCTACGCACTCTAGAATACGCATTGGAGGAAAGGACTCCGCTCATGGACGCACGAAACTTCACGTTTTTGTTTTATGGTTTTCTCGCGGCATGGCTGATCGTGCTGCTCTATGTCGTTTCGATCGCGGCGCGCGAGCGCAGGCTTCGCGGCGAGATCGAGCGCCTTCGGCGCATGCTGGAAGAGCGCGGAGCGAAGTAAACGGCCATGAAACTCGCCGCCGTTCTTCTTGCCTCCACGTGCGTGTTCGCCCAATTGCCCAAGGAGCGCGAGCGCGCCCGCGACATCTTCATCGAGCTGATCGAGATCAACACGACCGACTCGGCGGGAGACAATACGCAGGCCGCGGAGGCCATGGCCGCCCGGTTTCGCGCCGCCGGTTTTCCACCCGCCGACATCCAGGTGATCGGCCCGTCGCCACGCAAAGGCAATCTTGTGGTCCGGTACCGGGGCACGGGCGCGGCGAAGCCGGTTTTGTTTCTCGCTCATCTCGACGTCGTGGAGGCGCGCCGCGAGGACTGGTCCTTCGATCCGTTCAAATTTCTTGAACAGGGCGGCTACTTTTACGGCCGTGGCGCCGAGGACGACAAGAGCGGCGACGCGGCGCTGGTGGCAAACTTCCTCCGGCTTAAAGAGGAGGGGTTTCAACCCAGCCGGGACCTGATCCTCGCACTCACTTCCGACGAAGAGGGCGGCAGCTACAACGGCGCGGAGTGGCTGTTGCGCACGCATCGCGAGCTGGTGGACGCGGCGTTCTGCATCAACACCGACGCCGGCGGCGGCGAGATGAAGGACGGCAAGCGGATCGCGCTCTCGGTGCAGGCGGCGGAGAAAACGTTTCAGAGTTTCAAGTTCGAAGCGAAAAACAAGGGCGGTCACAGCTCGCTTCCGGTGCCAGATAACGCGATATACCACCTCGCGGATGCGCTCACGGTGGTGCAAACGTACGTCTTTCCGGTGCATCTCAACCCGGTGAGCAAGGGCTTTTTCGAACGGATGGCGGCGGTGACCGGCGGCCAGGAAGGCGCTGACATGAAGGCTGTCGTCGATACGCCGGACCTGCCCGGGCCGGTCAGCCGCCTGTCGAAGGTCGCCTACTTCAACGCCATGCTGCGCACGACCTGTGTGCCGACCATGCTTAAGGCGGGCCACGCGGAGAATGCCCTGCCCCAGGACGCGGCCGCGATCGTCAACTGCCGCATGGTTCCAGGCGACAAGGCCGAGGAAGTTCGCGCGGCTCTCTCTCGCGCCGTGCGTGACGTGCAGGTGTCCATTACTCCGCTGCGGCCCGAGGTGGCCGGCCCGGCGTCCCCGCCGCCCGATTCGCTGATGAAGACCATCGAAGACGCGGCCCACTCGCTCTGGCCGGGCATTCCGGTCGTCCCAGTCATGGAGACCGGCGCCACGGACGGCAAGTACTTCCGGCTTGCCGGCATCCCGACCTACGGAGTATCAGGGTACTTTTTCGACGTGGATGACGTGCGCGCCCACGGCCGCGACGAACGGATTCAGGCGGAGTCGTTCTTTGAAGGAGTCGAGTTTTACCATAAGCTCATGTTGGCGCTGGCGCGGTAAGTCATTCTCCGCGAACGAGAAACGGTTGAACACCCGTTGCTTTCGGGCGACCGGCGGGATTTTCTAAACATTCGCGGGCTTGGTTCCGTAGAATGAGAAGAACCCCATCTGGAGGATCGAAAGATGATTGGGAAAATTTTGCTCTCGGGCGTCGTGGTTACCGGGGCTCTCCTGGCCGCCGGCACGACAGGTACTTCCAACCCCACTTTTTACAAGGATGTACTTCCGGTTCTTGAGCGGAACTGCCAGTCATGCCACCGCCCGGGCGAGGCCGCGCCGATGGCGTTTCTGACTTACGAAAACACCCGTCCATGGGCCAAGGCCATTAAGGCTGCCGTGCTTACGCACAAGATGCCGCCGTGGTTTGCCGATCCGCATTACGGAAAATTCTCGAATGACCGTACGCTTTCCGGTCAGGACATTAGCACACTCGTAGCCTGGGCCGACAGCGGCGCGGAGGCCGGGAACAAAGCCGATGCCCCGGCCCCGGTGGCGTTTCTCGACGGCTGGCGCATTCCTAAGCCGAATGTGGTGCTTCAGGTCCCAACGCCGTTCCAAGTGCCGGCGCAGGGGACGGTCGACTATCAGTACGTGGTGGTTCCAACCGGGTTCAAAGAGGACAAATGGGTTCAGTTTGCCGAAACGCGGCCGAGTAATGTGGCGCTAACTCATCACATCATCGCGTTTATCCGCGAGCCGGGCGATCGAGTGTTCGGCGGGCTTCCGGCGGGTCAGTTCGTCGATCTGGCCGCGGCGGAAAAGAAGCAGCGCCAGAAGGCGGCGAAGGACAGCGACGAGCGGAAGTCCGATGGCGGCGCTCCGGGCTTTCTTGGCGACATGATCGCCGCCTACGCGCCGGGCACGGCGCCGTTCGCCATGCGGCCCGGCGAAGCGCGTCTAATCAAGGCGGGTTCGGACATCGTGTTCCAGCTTCACTACACGACCAATGGGACGCGGGGCGAGGATCGGGCGAAGCTCGGGCTGGTGTTCGCCACGGCGCCGCCGGCGAGGCGCGTGCTGACGCTTGGCGCCGACAACTGGCGGTTCGCGATTCCGGCGGGCGATGCGAATTATCAGGTGGACTCGAAGCTGACGCTGCAGGAGGACGCGACGCTGGTTTCACTTACTCCGCACATGCACTTTCGCGGGAAGGATTTCACATACCGGGCGGTGTTTCCCGACGGCCATGGCGAAACGCTGCTTTTCGTGCCGCACTATAACTTCAACTGGCAGTTGAGTTACGATCTGGCCACGCCGATGTATCTGCCCAAAGGCACGGTGATCGAATGCACCGCGCACTACGATAATTCGGCGAATAATCCTTTCAATCCCGACCCCACGAAGAAGGTTCTCCCCGGCGAACAGTCATGGGAGGAGATGATGATCGGCTTCTTCCATGTCGCCGTGGCGCCTACTCTGTCGCAGGCCGACATGATGATTCCGAAGAAGAGCGTCTCGGAAGGCGGGCTGCAATAGGCGGCTCGCGGCGAGTGATAATCACAAAAGGGGGGAGACGCGATCCATGCAGCTCATGAAGGCCGCTTTCGCCATGGCCGCGCTGAATGTGGCCGTGCTGGGCGCCGAAGCGACGAGCGGCGCCGCCACGCCGACGTTTCACAAGGACGTAGAGCCGATCCTGCAAAGCCATTGCCAGTCGTGTCATCGGCCGGGCGAGATAGGCCCGATGTCGTTGTTGTCCTACCAGGCGGCGCGGCCGTGGGCGAAGGCGATCAAGGCTGCGATCTTGACGCACAAGATGCCGCCGTGGCCCGCCGATCCGCGCTTCGGGCATTTCGCGAACGCGAACTCGCTCACCACGGATCAAGTGGCGGCCCTGGTTGCCTGGGTGGATCACGGCGCTCCCGCCGGCAGCCCCGCCGACGCGCCGCCTCCCAAGAAATGGATCGAGGGCTGGAGCCACGGACAGCCGGACATGGTCATCCAGATGCCAAAGCCGTACCACGTGCCGAAGGAAGGCGTGATCGAGTACACCTACATGATCATTCCGACTCACTTCGAACACGACATGTGGGTGCGGGCGGCCGAAATTGTTCCGACGGACCGCTCCGTCGTGCATCACATCATCGCGTTCCTGCGCACGCCGGGCTCGAAGTGGTTCGAAGGCGAGCAGCCGGGCGAGTTCATCGTGCCGAAGAACCGGCACGGCGGCGACGGGGCATCGGAACTGCTGGTGGGCTACGCGCCAGGGTTGCCCGCCGCGGTGCTGCCCGATGGCATGGCGAAGCTTGTGCCTGCCGGTTCGGATATCGTGCTGCAGCTTCACTACACGCCGAACGGGAAGGAAGTTGACGATCGAAGCCGGATCGGGCTGTATTTTTCCGGCAAGCCAACGCAGCGCGAGATGACTCTGTCGGCCACGAACGCCGGCTTCGCGATTCCGGCCGGCGATCCAGATTACGAGGTTGACTCGCACCTCACCCTGCAGCACGCCGCCAACCTGATTGCCATCATGCCGCACATGCATCTGCGCGGCAAGGACTTCAAGTACACGCTCGAGTACCCGGACGGCCATAGCGAGGAGATCCTCTATGTTCCGCGCTGGGATTTTCATTGGCAGCTTTACTACTACCTGACGGACCCGATGGCGCTTCCGGCGGGTACGCGCATCGACTGCGTGGCCCACTTCGACAACTCGCCGAACAACCCGAACAACCCGGACCCCACCAAAGTGGTGCGATGGGGCGACCAGACGTTCGAGGAGATGATGATCGGCTGGTTCGACGTGGCGTTTCCGGCGGATATGAAGCCCGTGGAATTGTACCGGCCCGCGCCAAAGAACAAAGCGTCCGACTAACTTGCCATGAGAGCGCTTCACCTTCTGATACCGATCGCCAGCGCCGCGGCGCTATTCGCCGCGCACACCTCCGGTCCGGCCGGGCCTGCGTTTTACAAGGATGTAGCTCCGATCCTGCAGGACCATTGCGACGAATGTCATCGCAGTGGGGAGATCGCGCCATTCTCGCTGACCAGTTACCAGTCCGCGCGCCCGTGGGCGAAGGCGATCAAGGAGGCGGTACTGACGCATAAGATGCCGCCGTGGTTCGCCGATCCACAGTACGGGCACTTTTCAAATGACCGCTCGCTGAGCAAACGGCAGATTGACACTCTGGTGGCGTGGGTGGATGCGGGCGCGCCTGACGGCGATCTAAAGGACGCGCCCGCGCCGCGTCGTTGGGTCCAGGGCTGGAACATCTCGACGCCCGACGCGGTGATCTCGATGCCCCAGCCGTTCGCGATTCCGGCGACCGGGGAAGTGGATTACCAATACATCGTTCTGCCGACCGGCTTCATCGAAGACAAATGGGTGCGGATGGCGGAAGTACGGCCGAGCGCGCGCGGCGTCGTGCATCATGTCGTCGTGTTCGTGCGTCCGCCGGAATCGAAGTGGCTGCGGGGCGAAGCCAAACCCGGCGTGCCGTATGTGCCGCCGCGGAAGAACCCCGACGGAAGCCTGCGCGCCGACATCAACGGGAATAACCTGGCGAATGAGATTCTCACCATTTACACGCCGGGCATGGTCCCCGACATGTGGAAGCCCGGAGTGGGCAAGCGGATTCCGGCTGGCTCGGACCTCGTGATGCAGATCCACTACACGACAAATGGCAAGGCGGCGCTGGATCAGGCCAAGATTGGACTCGTCTTCGCGAAGCACCCTCCCGCGCGCCGCGCGCTGACGCTGCCGCCGGCGAATCTTGGCTTTCGCATTCCGCCGGGCGACGCGAACTATCGCGTGGACGCGCGTCTCATCTTCCCGAATGGCGCGACGGTGCTCAGCTTCTTCCCGCACATGCACCTGCGCGGAAAGGCATTCGAGTATCGCGCCGTGTATCCCGATGGCCATGCCGAAACGTTGCTGAAGGTGAACCCGTACGATTTTCATTGGCAGCTTTCGTATAAGGAAACGGCGCCGGTGGTGCTGCCGCCTGGCACTCGCTTCGAGTGCAGCGCGTGGTTCGACAATTCGCCGAACAATCCGAACAACCCCGATCCCACGGCCGAGGTCCGCTGGGGTGAACAGACGCGCGAAGAGATGATGGTCGGCTTTGTCGACGTCGAGATCCCGGCGGACATGACGCTGCGGGAGTTTTTCGCGAGCCGCAAGGCCAAGGGCGACTAGTGCGGCTCGCGCTTGTTCTGGCCGCGGCTATGGCGCTCGCCTCCGGTCACGACGTGATCACGACCAAAATCACCTGGTCACGCGAGGTTTCGCGCATCGTCTACTTACACTGCGTCTCGTGCCATCGCGAAGGCGGCTCGGCGTTCTCGTTGATTAACTACACCGAATCGCGGCCGTGGGCGAAGGCGGTCAAGGAGGAAGTGCTCGAGCGGCGCATGCCCCCGTGGAACGCCGTGAAGGGATTTGGCGACTTTCGCGACGATCGGGGGCTGACGCAGGAGGATCTCGAAGTGATCTCGAGTTGGGTGGAAGGCGGCGCGCCCGAGGGCGATCCGAAGCTGCTGCCCCCGGCGCCCCGCGTCGACGCGCCCACCAAGACGCCCCAGCGGCCCAGCGCCGAAATCGCGGTCGACGGCCGGCGGACGCTGATCCGCGCCGCGACCATCGCGGGCATTCGCGCGAAGTCGCTGGCCGAAGGCGCCTCAATTCAGGTCTACGCAATGCTCCCCGATGGCCGCACGGATCCGCTGATCTGGATTTATCGCTATCGGCCGAAGTGGGACCGCGCGTATTGGTTTCGCCATCCGCTCGATCTGCCCGCCGGCACGATCATTGTGGCAAGCCCGGCCTCGGCGGGGGCCATGTCGCTGCTGGTCGAGGGTTCGGCCACGGCGTCCCGGGCCCGGAGCCGTTAGCCGAGGTCCTTCACCGGAACGTTGAAGGCGAATGTGTTGACAATGCCTTCGCGTTGTATCTGCACCCACAACCGGTAAGTTCGCGCGCGGGGGAAGATCAGGTTAAACTGCATGTGCGGTCCGCCGTCGGCCAGGAACGGGTGGGTATGAATCATGTCGACTAAGTCGTCGCTCGCGGCCAGCATGTGCGCCCACGCGCCGATGTATCTCTCGAGGCCGGCGGCCGGGTCGAGCGTGAAGAACATCAGCGTCTTCATGCCGGCGATCGGTTGTTCGGGGTCGGTGGTGAGCGACGCCTGCATGTTTTTTCCCTGCTTCGTGGCCAGATCCGGCGCGAGGCTTGCGTAGGCGAGAGACGGCGGCGGTCCGCCGGGCGCGGGTACGATCACCGTCCGGGCGATAAGCTGCGGCGTGGCGCCGGTAGGATAAAAATCGCCTAGAATGCGGTACATTCCAGATTTGGGGAATGTTTCGTAGTAACGGAACGAGCCGTCCGGGAGCGGCTCAGGATGTTCGTGAACGAAGTAGCCGAGGTCCTGGCTCACGATGAACATGTGGAACAGCTTCTCGTGCATGATGGTGAATTCCTTCACCGGGCGGCCGGCGGCGGGCTCGCGCACACGAAACGTCAGCTCCACTTTTTCGCCGGGCTTGAGCGCCGCCGGATGCATGTCCAGGTCGAGGCGGTACTCGCGCTCCTCCGGCACGCCGAGCACGAACTTCATGCCGCAGCGCGGGCAGACGCCGGGCTGGTCCGAGCGAACGTCCGGGTCCATCGGGCAGACCCAGTCCCGCGGCGCGGCGTCGGGCGCCGGGCTCTGCGCGGCGATCGATGGCGCGAGCAGCGAGGATAGCAGGAACGAGCGGCGGCGGATGCGCATCGCCTCTTCAGTTTGCCACACGCTTCTGCTGGCGCTGGCGCTCGGCCGTGGCGACGCCCAGAACCCTCCCGCGCCAACGGCGGTTAACGACAAGTGCAAGGTCACGGGCACGGTGCTCGCCGCGGCGACGGGCGCGCTGCTGGCCAAGGCGCAGGTATCGCTGCATCCCATCAAATCGGCCGCCGCGAACACCTATGAAACCCTCACGGGAGCGGATGGCCGGTTTTCGCTCGATCAGATCGAGCCAGGCCAGTACACACTCTCGGCGAACCGTGATGGCTTCGTCTTTCAGCAGTACAACTCGAACGGTTCGCGGCGGCAGGCGCAGGTCCTCGATCTGCAACCCGGCCAGGCGATGACCGATCTGAAGCTCAAGCTGATCGCGCAGGGCGTGATCGTGGGCCGCGTGCTCGACAGCGATGGCGAGCCGCTGCCCAATGTGCAGTTACGCGTGGAGCGCACGAGGTATAACCAGAACGGAAAACAGCTCCTTCCGGCCGGCTTCGCTTCCACCAACGACCTTGGCGAATTCCGCCTGTTCCATCTTGCGCCAGGACGCTACTATCTTTCGGCCAGCAGGCCGGCCACATCCATGATGGGTGGTCACGTAATCCACGAGGGACCATCGCGCGATTACGGCGCGACTTACTATCCGGGATCGATGGACGTGGCCACCGCGGCGGCGATTCCCGTCGCTGCCGGCGAGACCGTGCGCGGAATCGATGTCACGCTCGTCCCTACGCGGGCTTACCACGTCCTGGGACACGTCAAGGTGAGCGGCGCGGTTTCGCACCAGCCGGTAATCGTGGGACTTGCGCATGGGTCCGGTGGCTCGTTCACCTTCGACCACATGGCGCAGTCGCAGAGCGCCGATGGATCGTTCGAAATCAACGGCGTCACCCCGGGCGACTACATCCTTTCGGCGCGGCTCATGAGCTCGGGCGCCGATGCGGGCGTTGCGAGCCTGCCGGTGACGGTGGGTAACCAGGATGTCGAGAACATCGATCTCGATCTTGTGCCCGCGCCAAGCATATCCGGCCAGATCGACGCCCCGGAAAGCGGCGCGTGCGCGAGCCCCAATTTTCAGGTCTCTCTGTCACCCACTGACGCGGCAGGCCCCTTCGGCGGCTGGGCAAGCTCTATCGTCGATTCGAACGGAGAATTCGTGCTGAAGAATCTCAGCTTGCTGCGGTACACAATCTCGTTCGGCAGCGTACCGTCCGGCTGTTATGTCGGCTCGATTCGCCTGGGCGAGGAAGAAGTGACCGATGGCAAGCTCGACTTTTCACAAGGCGTTCCGGGCGGAAAGTTAGAGATCGCCTTGAAGGCAAACGCGCCGAAGGTGGAAGGTCACGTTACGGATACGGACGGCGCTCCGGCGCCCGGCGCGCGGGTGGTTCTGATTCCGGATGGCGAGCCGCGCTACTGGAGCCTGCTGCGGCCCACGGCGTCCACCGATCAGAACGGTCACTATGCGATCGACGGCATTATACCGGGGGCGTATACGCTCTACGCGTTCGAGGACATCCCGTATGGCGCATGGAACGAGCCGGATGTGTTAAAGCCTTTCACCGCCAAGGCGGCCGCGATTAAGGTGAAGGAGGGCGACCAAGTTAGTCAGGACCTCACCGCAGTTCCCGCGTCCGCGACGCAGGATCTTGAATGATCAAGCGCTGCCTATGACCCTCTTCCGAGCCGCACTTACGTCAGTTCTGATACCGATCCTCGCGACAGGGATCGTCTTCTCACAAAGTTCGCCATTGGCAGGCGCTCAGGCCGGATAGGAGAATTGCGAACTTTCGGGCGCTGTGTACTCCGTCACGAGCGCCGATGGGCAATTCACGCTCGACCGCATGGAACCCGGCCGGTACGTGCTCGTCGTGGATGGCGACGGTTACGACGGTCGGTCGTACTCCGCGACCGGGCCGCCGAATCGTCGTGCGACACTCGACCCTCAGCCCGGGGAAAGCTGGACCGAGCCTGAAGCTGAACCCCCACGGGATGATTGCAATGCGCGTGCTGGCCGCGGATGGCGAACGGCTTCGAGGCGTTGGCGTTACCGCGCTCCGCACGGTTCGCGTGAGGGGCCGGAAGCACATCCAGCCGACCGGGAGCACGGCGACGAATGATCTCGGCGAGTTTCGCCTCTACGGCCTCGTTCCGGGTAGTTACTATGTGGCTGCGCAGCGGCGTCCGCGGCCGCGTCACCGGTCGGACTGGGCGCTTGGCAGATGGTTCGTGGCATCGAAATTCCGGTTCTGGAAAGCAAGCTTTACCGCTTGTCCGGCCACGTGAAGTTAGACGGCGCCGTTCCGGACCCCGACGTCGGCGATCTCGATAGCGTGTAAAGTCGCCCAGCTTCAAGCCTTCGCGGTTTTCAAGTCGTCCAAGCCCTCGGCTGGATCGGCAAGCGCCGTCAGCGACTTGAAGGGCGAGTTCACTTTGCGCGGCCTCTTGCCAGTTCCTTACGCGGTGGACATCAGCGGCACGCCAAGCGATTGCTACGTTGCGTCGAACCGCCCCGGGCGACACCGAGGCCATCGTGGCTCTGAGCCCGGAAGGCCAGAACCGCTCGTGGAACATGCTCCGTCGAATCTTTGTCACCAGCGAGAATGGGTGATATGCGCTCAGCGGAGTCATTGCGGGCTCCGAGTTGCTCCGTACCCGGACGGCTTTGCCTACCATGTCTGGAACAGCGCCTAGGCCCGGAAACGATTCGCGGATCGGAGCGTGCGCTCGACGCTCATCGCCATCCCGGCGACGGAAGCGAAGGGTCTCGAATAGCTCCTTCAGCCGCGCAGGTCCGCGAACGCCTCTTCGATTTCCTTCTTACCTTCGGCCGAGGGTGGCAGAAGCGGAAGCCGCGGCGGGCCGCCGTAGTAGCCCATGAGGTCCATCGCGTACTTGAGGCCGCCGATGCCGTACTTCTCGGTAACCATGCTGCCCGGCTTGTAAATGCGGCGCTGCCAGTCAAGCGCGGCCGACGACTCGCGCGTGCGGTGCGCTTCCCAGATCGATACGCAGGCGTAAGGCGCGGCGTTGGCGAAGGCGAGCACCGCTCCGCAAGCGCCAAGGCTCAGCGCGGTCGCGAGCGTGCCGGCATGGCCGGTGAGCATCTGGAACCCGGGCTTCACTTCGTTCAACATGCGAATCATCTTGCCGGCATTGCCGGAGCTGTCCTTCATGCCGGCGATGTTCGGATGATGCGATAGCTCGGCCACCGCCTCGGGCGCGAGGTCGATTCCGGTGTTCTGCGGAAGGTTATAAAGCAGAACCGGAATCTTCGCGCCATCGGCCACGGCGCCGTAGAAGACCTGCTGCGCGCGGGCGTTGTTCAACTGGTTCTTGTAGTAGTGCGGCGTCACGACGAGCGCCGCCTTGTAACCCAGTTCGGCCGCCCTGTTGCTTAGCGCGATTGTCTCGCGGACGCTCTCGGCGCCCGTGCCCGCGATCAGCAGCTTCCCGGGGGCCGCGAACCCGGCCACCCACTCCCAAAACTCGAACCGCTCCCGCTCGCCCAGCAGCACCGCTTCACCCGTCGATCCGCATACAACATAACCTGCCAGATCTGTTTTATTCCACTTCGAGACGTTGTATTCTACCTTGGCCTTCCAGACGTCTCCGTTCGAATCAAACGGCGTGGCCATCGCCGGAAAAATGCCTTGAATTTTGAGTGCGCTCATCGAAGGATCCAAACGGACAACGGGCGGACCGGAGCGACGCCCCGGCCCGCCCCGAAGCCGCCTAATTCACCGAGAAGATAATAACGAGCGTGTACAGCGCCAGGGATTCGATCAGCACCAGGCCCAGAATCAACGCGCCGCGGATGGCCGCGATGGCTCCGGGATTCCGCGCCATGGCCTCCGCCGAGCCCGCAACGGCCCGCCCCTGGCCTAAACCGCACAGGCCCGACGCGATCGCCATGCCGATGCCCGCGAAAACCGGCTTCCAGTCCTTCGGGCTGTAGCTGGCGGCCGCGCCATCGGCGGCGAACACCGGAGCGGCCGCCAGGAAAAGCACCGCCAGAATCAAAAATATCTTCAACTTCATTGTCGTTCTCTCCTTACTAAGTAGTGTGCCCGCGGGGAGGTGGTTCTGGCCCAACCTGGGGGATGGGTAGCTCACACCCGCCGGCGATCATGCCGCTATGAAAAATCAGTGCTCGTGCGCCACCGCGATGCCGACATAGATCATCGCCAACAGCGCGAAGATGTACGCCTGAAGGAACCCGACGAAAACGTGCAGGCCCATGAAGACCGCCGGCACGGCCAGCGGCACCAGCGCCATGAATGCCATGGTCACCTTTTCGCCCGCGAACATATTCGCGTAAAGACGAATGGTCAGGGACAGCGGGCGAGCCAGGTGGCTGATGATCTCAATGGGAATCATCAACAGCGCGATGGCTGGCATCGGCCCCGCGAAGTGCGCCAGATACTTTCCAAATCCCTGGCTGCGGATGCCCATCCAGTTGTAATAAAGAAAAACCGTCACCGCGCAGCCCGCCGGAACCATGGGAAACATGGTGGGGGAGTCGAAACCGGGGATGATCCCGATCAGGTTCATGAACAGGATAAATATGAAAAGCGTCCCGAAGAAGCCCAGATACTTCTCGCCGTGGTGATCGATCGATTCCGAGGTCTGCTCCTTGAGGAACGCGTGCAGCGCCTCGAAGATATGCTGCAGCTTACCGGGGCGGTCCATCGACAGGCCGCTGCGCAGGACGGCGAAGAGCACGACGATGATGGCGGCCACGAACAACTCCATGGCCATCCACCCGGACCAGGGATGGGCGGGATCGTGGCCGAGTTTCACCGCGTCGAGCACGGCGTTGGCGGGTCCGGCGAGTGCGTGGTTCAGCAGCGCCGCCAGCCAGTTCTCTTGTTCCTGCATGATTCGACGTTATTCCCCGGGAAGAAACAATTGATAGAGGAGTTCAAATGTCGCCGCCGCGGCGGCCGTCATCAGTCCGGCCAACACCGCCACGACCCTTACTTTTAAAAGTTTCACTATAGCATACGCCGTCAGCGCGATCAGGGCGAGCCGGGCCATCCACCAGAGGCTCGAACGGCGCCGTCCGCTGGAGCCAAGCCCCTCGACCACCGAACGCCAGCGCCGGAAGCTCAGCCAGGACAGACCCGCGCCCAGTCCCACACCCGCCGCATCGCGCCAACCGTGGGCCGCGCCCGCGTACGCTGCCGCGGCCGCGCCCAGCGACGCGATCCACCTCCCCATCCGGAGCATGGAGCGACGGTAACGGTCTTCGTCACTGGTTCCGGTCATCGCGATTCACTTCCCGGAGCAGCTCGATAAAGCCGGCTGCGATTCCGAGCAGGAGGAAGATCAAATAAAGAAAGTGCGTGTGGAACGCCCTGTCGAGCAGATACCCGATCGCATAACCCACGAACGTGGACACCGGCAGCAGGAACGCGAGATAGGAATAGCGACCGAGAAGCTGGAACGGGTTGTTGTTATCCTTGGGCATCGCCACCCTGCGAGCGCTTCGCCGCGACAAGCGCGCCGGCTTGCGAGGCGAGCTCGAGCGTGAGGAATCCCATCTTGGGGTGGCTCGGTTCAAAATCGGGCCGGAGGCCGAACTCCTCGAGCGCCTCGGTGGTTGTGGGGCCGATCGAGGCGACGATCATCCGTTTCAACCCAGCGATCAGTTTGGCCTCGATGCCGTCGCCGTGTGCGACGCGTATGAGATGCACAATCTGCGCGGAACTAGTAAATAGAGCGATATCGGCCTCCTGCCCGGCGATTCGGCGGGCCGCCTCGCGCAGCGGGCCCGTGTCCTCGGGCAAGTCCCAGCGGTACACGCGCACGGGAGTGACATCCGCGCCGCGGGCTTCCAAGCCATCGAGCAATTCGGGGTTCGGCTTGCCGTACTCTTGCACTCCAATGCGCCGCTCCGGGCGCCCCGCGGTCACCGACAGAACCTCCCGCCATGTATTGGGCTCCGGAGCGATCGCGGCCATTGGGACCCTCCACTCGCGGAGTACGGCGGCGGGCTTCGGTCCGCGCGCGATCACCGTGAGCCCGCGCAGAGCGTGTGCGAACCGATCCTCGGAGTACCGCTCGGCCAGAGCCCTCCGCAGCGCGCGAGTGCCCACACCCGTGAGCAGAATCATCATGTCGTAGGCGCCGGAAAAAAGCCGCTCGCCGAACTCGATGGCGCCACTGGCCTCGAGCGGAACCTCGCACATCGACGGCGCGGCGAACGCGTCGCCGTCCTGCCGCCGGATCAGTTCGGCCATTTCGGCCGAGCGCCGGCTTTCGAAGGAGATCACTCGCAGTCCGCCGAAGGCCATCGCTTCCAGCGTACCGAATCCTGGCGCCGGGAGCCGGCCCGGCTCCGGGACCAGGCCCGAAAGCCACCCGGCCCGCATGTAACACACACTTCATCGAGAGTTAATTCGCGCGTAATCGCCCGAAGACTACCATAAGACCTTGTCAGAGCGCGGTCCATGGTCAGACCGGCTTGTCATCCAAGAGTTCCACGGTTCCACAAGAGCTTCGAAAAGGAGTGTAACTTGGCAAAACGCCCGATCGCTTTCCTGACTCTGTTATGCAGCCTCGGCTCCGCTCATGGGCAGGCGCCGGGCGGAGTAACTGGCGCCGTGGCTGACGCCACCGGCGCCGCCGTCCCAGGAGCCCAGGTGACATTGACAAACGTGTCCACACACGCCGCGACGCGGGCCACCAGCGATGCCAACGGCGCGTTCCAGGTGACCGGCATCGCTCCTGGAACCTACACGCTTCTGGTGAACAAAGCCGACTTCGAAATGTATCGCCAAACGAACCTGCGGATTGAAGCCGGCCAGACTGCGTCGCTTACCATTTCGATGTCGCTTCGCTCGGTATCGCAAACCGTGGAAGTCCACGGTGACGTGATTCCCGGAATCAACGTGCAACCCTCGGAGCAGGAGGTTTTCGCCTCCGACGAGCAGATCCGCGTTCTGGACCGGAAGCAGATCGACACTCTCGGACCGATTGCCGGCGCGGCACAGATGGTTTCCCTCGCCCCTGGCGCCACGGTCACCGGCTATGGCAATTCCGGCGCTACGAAGTATACGGTCTCGCTGAACGGCATCAGCCAGGGATGGGGTGGATACGGTGGCTACAGCGGCGGCGCTTCCTTGAACATCACGTTTGATGGCTTTCCAATTGTCGATCCAGCCACCGACTTATGGCAGTCGGCGACGCTCCCGCAGACGCAGTTGATCCAGAATGTGAACGTGGTGTACGGCCCGGGCGATCCGATCGACCGCTGGTACGCCAACGTCGGCGGATCGATCGAGTTTACTCCGCTCCAGCCGACGGGCAAGTTCCACGGCGATGTCTGGATGAGCTACGGAAGTTATAACCAGCGGGACATGGCCTTCGACCTCGCATCGGGCGTCTACAACGGATGGTCGGCCATCGTGGCGGCCGGGGGGAACCTCGGCGACGATTTCCGGTCCGGGCCCGATGGATTCAACAATCCCAGCAAAGACTACGCGGTCTATTCGAAGACGCTCAAGACGTTTGGGGACGACAGCTTCGACTTTGGCGGCTACTTCGCCCACAGCGGCGGCTACCGGGCACAAGTGATTCCGATGACCGCAAATCCTCTCATCACGGTGAACGGCCAGCCCGGAGGCGTCGTCTACAGCCAGGCTACTTCGGGCTTCTACAGCTCATTGCCGTACGACAGCTACAACAAGTACGACACCAACGAAATGGGGAACCTCAACGGGCGCGCGAATATCAAGCTCGACGATTCCACACGGCTGGAAAATCAGGCCTGGTACATGTATATCCGCCGGCTGCATGACCGGCTGAACGACGTCTACAGCCTCGGCCCGCAAGTCAACGAGTGGAACAACCCGCATACCTACACCATCGGCGACCAGATGGACCTGACGAAGAGCCTCCCGGGCAACCTGATCAACGTCGGAGCGTACTTCATTCACGCGATTTACAATAGCCGGAACAATTTCTACGACCCGCTGCTGGGCGGCAACTACGATACGGTCAATGTCGGAGGGAAAATCCGTTCGTCATATTTTAACCAGGACGACTTCGCGATCGCTCTTCAGGACGACTTCCATCCGTACTCCAAGCTGCATATCACGCCCGGCCTCCGCTACGTGGGCTTCGACGTCGGCTATTCGCAGGCGGCGCTCCAGGACTTCAACTTCGTGCCCGGCGTCGTGCTTATCCAATTCTGTCCGTCGAACCAGATTTCCATTCCAGGCAACACGAAAAACCAGAGTGCCGCTTGCGACAACCACCAGAACCGGAGCGGGGTTGAGCCCTCGGTGAACGCTTCTTATTATGTTCTTCCCTGGCTGACCCTTTACGGAGGTTTCACGGAAGCGCTCCGGGCGCCGGCGCTCGGCGGCGGCGGTGGTCTGTTCCAGGCGGTCGATCCCAACAGCTACCATCTCGCTCGCCAGATCTACGAGCAAGGCGGCTTCAAGATTCACACCGAAGGCTCGGGCCCGCTCCGCACGATGATTTTCGGCGCGGCCTTTTATCACGAAAACTACGAATACCAGGAGATCGACATCCCACTCAACAATGGAGACGTCATTTCGGCCAACGGCAGCTCCGTTTACCATGGCTTGAACATGTTCTTCGACGATGACCCGACGACGAGCGTTCATGTCTTCGCGAACCTGAACTTCGAGAAGGCGAGTTACTCGAACTATGTGGTTAGCGGCCTCGCTTATAATGGCTCGCCAGTTCCCTACGTCCCCGCGCAGACGCTGGACGCCGGTGTCTACTACAACTTCAAGGCGTTCAAACGCTTCACGCTTGAGCCAGCCGCCGAGTTTCAATTCATCGGGACGCAGCACGTGTTTGATAACACCATTGGCGCGCCGAGTAACCAGATGATGGCGTCGTACGGCACGCTGAACCTCAGCTTGAAGATCCCCTTCAAGCATTTCGATCTGACGTTCGCCGGTCTCAACATACTCAACAACGGATATAACATCTACGAGTACATCTCCTCGGGCGGATACTTCGGCACGCCGACCGGAGGTTACATGCTTGCGTATCCCGGCGCGCCGTTCACGGCGTACGGAGGAGTTAACTTCCACTTCTAGCGTCGCCGCTCGCGCCAGGTTCGAACCTCTCCCGCTTTCGTCGGACCGGCGCACGGGCGTCGTTCTCCCAGGCGGGCGCAATTCCGCTATTCTGGTGAGCGGAGGAATGGCCGAGTGGTTGAAGGCGGCGGTCTTGAAAACCGTTAGCGGGGTGACTCGCTCGGGGGTTCGAATCCCTCTTCCTCCGCCAAATGGATCGCTGCGGGTCGCTGTTCGGTTGGCCCGTGAGCCTACTTGCATGCACTCCCTGCACTCCTCAAGTGCGCTAAAACCCATGGCGAAGACCGTTCAGGCAGATTACGAGAACGGAGTTCTCCATCCCTTGGGTCCGTCCGTGCATGGAGAACGGCAACGGGTGGCTGTCACCTGCGAAGGCCGGCAGTGACTTCCCTGATCGGGCTTTTCAGGACCGGGTTCTCAATATGTGATCTTTCGCCTCGCCATTGTCGAAATGGCGCTGCCCCGCCGCACGAGAGAGAGAGAACTCCTCGGCGTTCCTTACTCCTCGGGGGTCACCCAATCGAAGTTGAGCCGGGACGTTGAGCGACGTGAGCTAAGCTCCGTCATTGTGAGCAACGTCTTGACTGAGGAAGAGAACCAACAATTGATCGCGCCGGTGGGCTGAGATGATCCCCCGCGGCGCATTGAACGTGAGACCGGAGTCCGTCGCGAAACGGCCGCCGGCCGCCACATCTACCAACCCTCCTTGCGTACCATCGGATACTTTTTCGAAGCCACGACGCCCGCAATTTCGGCGATGGTCTCCTGTTCGCCTTTCCGCTTCGCGATCTCCTGAAAACACAGCGCCTGCAGTTGTGGACCGGGCCGCGGTCTAACTCGCCACCAAACGACGACGGGGAGCTCCGGGACACAGCCGCATAGACTTCCCGCTCCGGCTCGATGCGGGCCATCCATTGCTCAATGCAGTGAATCGAATAACGATTGTCCCCTGCCGCCCGAAAAGATCCATTTGACATTCGACCGCTTGTTGGAAATCCGCCATCGTCGCGTGCCCGGTCCCGAAAGACGGTACCGTCGAGACGAGCTGGTCGCCGCCAACCTCCAGTTTCGTACCCGAGGGAAACCGGGAAAAATCATAAGGCATCGGCTGGTGTATCAGTACCTGGCTCGACCGCCTCCCGGCTGGTGGCCGGCAGAAGTTAGTCACGTTATGTGTCGAATGACTTGAAACGGACCGCTGGTTGGGACATCGCGGCTCCCACGAGTCCAAGCGTAACTTCCGCGGCGACACATACGGTGCGAAACATTCGGAAGAAACCCAAGCCGTGCCCGTGATCTCCAGTCCCCCGCGCATCGCCGCCTCGAGATCATACACTTGCTCATCATCGAACTCGTATCCCTAACCAAGCGTGATCGCCTGCGCGTGCCGCCGGCATTGCACCTGGAACGCGTACTGACTGTGGCCGCGCACGATCACCCTCCCCGGCGCCATCTCGACCACGCCGTCGGCCCGAAGCACTGTAATCTGTGCGCCAACCGTCAGGCCCGCGCTCGATCCGGACTAAACCCGATCCACACTTTTCATCGCCTCCGAGGTGTCAGCGGGCCGACGGCGTGGCGGGTTAGTCGTAGAAGTTGCGCTGCCAGCGATGGCGGCGGAGGATGTCGAGTTCGGCGGGGGTGAGCGGGCCGAGGGCGGAAGCGGCGAGGCTGCTTTCGACAGTTTGGATGCGGCGCATGCCGGGGATGACGGTGGAGACGGCGGGGTCGGACAGGCAGAAGCGAAGGGCGATCTGGGCGAGTTCGCCGGCGACGCCCGTGAGATCGTTGCGGAGGGCGGACACGCGCTCGACGACGGCCTTCTTGCGGTCGCCGCGGAAGTATTCGGCGCGGAACTCGCCGGGCTCGAAGACCGTGTTCTCGCCGATGGCGCCGGTAAGGCTGCCCTCATCGAGCGGCACGCGGGCGAGGACGCCGACGTTCAGCTCGCGGCAGAGCGGGAACAGGCGCTCTTCGGGGCTCTGATCGAAGATGTTGTAGATCACCTGCACGGTGTCGACGAGGCCGGTGCGGACGAGGGCGAGGGCGGAATCGGGCTGGTGATCGTTGATCGAAACGCCGACGGCGCGGACCTTGCCGGAGCGCTTGAGGTCCTCGAAGGCGCGCTTCCATTCGTCGCGGTCGATCCAGGCGGGGTTCCAGACGTGCAACTGCTGGAGGTCGATGGTATCGAGGCCGAGATTGCGCAGGCTCTTTTCGGTCGAGCGCAGGATGTAATCGTAGGGGAAGACCTGGTCGATGCCGACGCCGGCGCGCGCGGGCCAGAGGAGATTATTCGGCGGGACCTTGGTGGCGACGAAGATGGGGCCGGGGGCCTCGCGCACGATGCGGCCGACGAGGCGCTCGCTGTGGCCTTCGCCATAGGCGAGGGCCGTGTCGATGAAGTTCAGTCCGAGTTCGATGGCGCGATGGACGGCGCGGACGCCTTCCTCGTCGCTCGATCCCTTCCACTGGATGCCGCCAAGGCCCCAGGCGCCGTAGCCGATCTCGCTTACATCCCAGTTGGTCCCGCCGAGCTTGCGATAGTTCATAAGTTTGAGCCGGCGGCGCGCGGCCGCGGGCAATACACAGGATAAGAAACTTTCGAGCGGGCATGTTCATCGGACCAGTGGGCTGGACTTGGATGAGCGCACATCGGGTGGTGATTCTCGGCGGAGGGTTCGGCGGGTTGTACGCAGCGCGGGCGCTCAAGCGGGCGCCGGTGGAGGTGACTCTCGTGGACCGGCGCAATTTTCATCTGTTCCAGCCGCTGTTGTATCAGGTGGCGACTGGCGCGCTTTCGCCGGGCGAGATCGCCTCGCCGCTGCGGACGATCGTGCGGCGGCAGCGGAATACGCGTGTGCTGCTGGGCGAGGCGGCGGATCTCGATGCCGCGCGGCGCGTGCTGATTCTCAGGGACGGAGAGGCGGCATACGATTCGCTGATTATCGCCACGGGCTCGGAGACATCGTACTTCGGGCACGAGGAGTGGCGGCGCTGGGCGCCGGGGCTGAAGACGATCGAGGAGGCGACCGAGATCCGGCGGCGGATCTTTCTGGCGTTCGAGCAGGCCGAGCGCGAGCCGTCGGCCGAGCGGCGGCGGGAATGGCTGACGTTCGTGGTGGTGGGGGCCGGGCCGACCGGGGTGGAGTTGGCCGGGGCGCTCGGGTAGATCGCCCACGACACGCTGCGGCACGATTTCCGGCGCATCCGTCCGGAGGAGGCGAGGATTCTGCTGATTGAGGGCTCGCCGCGCGTGTTGCCGCCGTTCCCCGCGGCGCTGTCGGGAAAGGCCGAACGGCAGCTCATCCGCATTGGAGTGCGGGCGCGGACGCTCGTGCGGGTGACCGGCGTGGATGAGCGCGGCGTGGACCTCGCATCCGAAGCCGGCCCGCAACGGATCGACGCGCGCACGGTGATCTGGGCCGCCGGCGTTCGCGCGTCGGGGTTCGGCGCGGTCCTGGAACGGCGGGCGGGCGCGCAGTTGCGGCCCAACGGGCAGGTTCAAGCCGGGGCGGATCTGACGCTGGCCGGGCACGCGGAGATTTTCGTGATCGGCGATCTGGCGTATGTCGAGGCGGGCGATGGCAGCGCGCTGCCTGGCGTTGCGCAGACAGCAATGCAGCAGGGCGGCTACGCGGCGCGAACGATCGAGCGACGGATCGCCGGGCGGCCGCCGCTGGGTGCGTTTCACTACCGGGACAAAGGCCGGCTTGCGGTGATCGGACGGGCGGCGGCGGTGGCCGATATCGCCGGAGTTCGTCTGTCGGGTTTACTTGCGTGGCTGATCTGGCTGTTCGTCCACCTGATGTATATCGTGGAATTCTCGAACCGCCTGCTGGTGTTCGTGCAGTGGGGCTTCCTGTACATCACGTTCAATCGGGGCGCGCGGCTGATCACGGGGCCCGGCGACGATGTTCACTCGGCTGGATGATAGGGTTTCTCGATATAGAGGGCCTTCTTCTGCCCGGAAGCGGCGAGCGAGCCCTGGAACTTCAGCTTGCCATTCACCGTCAGGTCGATCGGGCGCTCGATGCCGTGGTCGAACTCGAGGACGTCGCCGGCCTTGAGGTCGAGCAGGTCCGCGGCGCGGAGGACGGGTCCCTGGAGGCGCGCGTCGAGGCGCATGCGGGCGGGCTTGATGAGGCGCAGCACGCGATCCAGTTCGTCGTCGGTGCTCTGCGACTTGCGCACGGACCACTGCTGGTCGAACTTCTGGCGCAGCATCTTGACGACGATCGAGGGGATGCCGAGGTTCATCATCCCGGTGCTGTCGCCGATGCGGACTTCGATCGAGATCGCCACGACGGCTTCGTTAGGGGCGAGGATCTGCAGCAGTTGCGGCTCGGTTTCGTAGTTCTGGATGGAGAAGTCGAGCGTGGTGACGGTTTGCCAGGACTGGCGCAGGTCGTGAAGGATGAGCCGCAGGACGCCTTCGAGGATGCTCTGCTCGATTTCGGTGATTTCGCGGGCGACTTTCGTGCCCGTTCTGCCGCTGCCGCCGAGCAGCATTTCGAGGATGGGGAAGACCAGCGACGGGTTGATTTCGAGGACGGCGCTGCCTTCGTATGGCTTCATTCCCAGCGCGACCAGGCAGCTCGGCGAGGGCAGGCAGTGGGTGAATTCCATGAAGGAAAGCTGCTCGACCGAAACCAGGTTTGCCATGACGTAGGCGCGGAGGTAGGCGGAGAGGCTGGAGGCGATGGAGCGGGCGAAGTTCTCGTGCAGGACATGGATGGCGCGGAGCTGGTCCTTGGCGATGCGATCCGGCCGGCGAAAGTCGTAGGGGCGGGCGCGCCGCGAGAGCTCCTCTTCGGACGCACCCTGGCGGAGGCTGCGAAATGCCGAGTCGATTTCTTCCTGGGAGAGAACGCGTTCCACTCTAAAGGGTGTATCGGAAGTAATGGGAACGGACTTTAACTGAGAAAGGGCTACAATCGAAGCCGGGGGCGGAGGTTCTTAAGCGTTGCGCTACTTTGTCCAGAGCTTCGGGTGCCGGGCGTCGCAGGCGGACGGGGCGGCCATCGAGGGTGCGCTAGCGGGACGGGGCTTCGACGGCGCGAAGTGCGCGGCCGAGGCTGGGCTGATTGTTCTAAATTCCTGCACAGTAACGGCTTCCGCGGACGACGACCTGCGGGCGGCGGTGCGGCGGGCGCATCGCGAGAACCCGGCGGCGCGCATTTTGGTAACCGGCTGCTACGCGCAGCGGGCGCCCGCGGAGATCGCCGCGCTCGACGGGGTGAGCTGGGTGGTGGGCAACGACGCGAAGGCCGGTATCGCCGATCTGGTTTCGCGCGGAGAGGCGGACGTTCCCTATCACGGGCGGATTCGGGGGAGCGGCAGCTTCGACGCGATGGATCCGCTGGCTGACGACGCGCCTTCCGGGCGGACGCGGCCGACGCTCAAGATTCAGGACGGCTGCAATAACCGCTGTTCCTTTTGTATTATTCCGTCGGTGCGCGGCTTGAGCCGAAGCGCGCCGCCCGAGGCGGTGGTCGAGCGCGTGAGGGAGATGGCGCCCAGGCACGCCGAGATTGTGCTGAGCGGCATAAACCTGGGGCGCTGGGGGCGGGAGCGGGGTTCGAGTGTACGGCTGGTGGATTTGCTGGGGCGGCTGCTGGATGAGACGCCGGTCGAGCGGCTGCGGCTGAGCTCGGTCGAGCCGATGGATCTCAGCGCGGCGCTGCTCGAGCGGATGGCCGCGTCGCCGAGGATCGCGCCGCACGTGCATGCTCCGCTGCAATCGGGCTGCGACGCGGTGCTGCGGCGGATGCGGCGGCGTTACCGGAGCCGGCATTACGAGGAGCGGATACGCCTCGCGCGGGCGCTGATGCCGGATGCCGCGATCGGGGCGGATGTGATGGCCGGGTTTCCAGGAGAGACGGACGCGGAGTTCGAGGAGAGCCTGCGGTTTATCGAGAGCCTGCCGTTTACGTACCTGCACGTGTTCCCGTATTCGGAGCGGCCGGGGACCTGGGCGGCGGAGAGCGGGGAACACGTGCCGATGGCGGTGCGGCGGGAGCGGGCGCGCTTGCTGCGCGAGCGGGCGGCCGAGCGCAACCGGGCGTTTCGCGAGCGGATGGTGGGGCGCACGCTGACCGCGGTCACGCTGAGCGAGGGGGCGTTGACGGGGAATTATCTGCCTGTCGCGCTGAGCCGGCCGCGTCCGGCGAACCGGTTGATCGAAGTGGAGATCGGAGGGGCGGCAGCGGCGGGGCTGGTGGAGAAGGAAGATTTTCCGATCCTGGCGGCGGGGCAGGGCCGGTGAGCGGGCCGGTCGCGGCGCCGTCATCGGTCATGTTCAGTAACATGTGCTCCCCCACACGGCCACGCCGGCCGCGCCAATCCCATGGGAGCCGAGCATCGATAAGACGCCTCCACGCGAAGTCAATTCAGCGCTGCCACAGGATTCGTGCGTCCTCCATCGGGATCGCAATCCCTTTGCGGCTCGGGATTACTCGCGCTGTATAGTCCGACGCGGGGCGGGCCGAACATACGGTCGCCTTGTAAACGTACCCGCCCGGCGCTCCGGGCAGTTGCGAAGCGCGCGTCATCTCCTGGCGGACGGGCGCGCCGCCCTTCTCGCCGTCGGCGTAAAGCTCCACCCGTACCGCGTCGGGGTCGAGCTCATGGAGAAACACCTGAACCTCAACTGCGAGCTGCCCATCATGAGTCTCAACTTTTCCCTCGCCGAAGTGTATCGCGGCCCATTTCTGTTCGAGACTGCGCCGCCAATCGAGCATTGCCTTGCCGAGTTCGCCCTCACCGGCCATGCGTGAACGGTAGGCGTCCGCGGCCGGCAGGTAGTATTGCTCGGTGTATTCGCGCACCGTGCGGTTGGCGGAGAACCGCGGCGTCAACTGTGCCATGCTCGCCCGCATCCGCTTGACCCATGCGGTGGGAACGCCGGTGCCGTCACGGGTATAAAACTCCGGGATCACGTGCCGTTCGAGCAGATCATAGAGCGCTTCGGCTTCGACAGCGTCCCAGGCGGGATCGTCGCCATGCTCCAGGCCGTCCCCCAATGCCCAGCCCACTTCAGGCGTGTAGGCCTCCGCCCACCAGCCGTCTAACTCGGACAGATTGATTCCTCCATTCACCAGCACCTTCATGCCGCTCGTCCCGCTCGCTTCCCAAGGCCGCCGCGGCGTATTGATCCAGACGTCCACGCCTCGCACCAGGCGCTCGGTCAAGCGCATGTCGTAGTCACTCAGGAAAATCGCATATGGACGCGCCTCGGGCCGCCGGATGAAATGCATCCAATCCCGAATCAGGTCCTGCCCAGCCAGGTCCGCGGGATGCGCCTTGCCGGCGATGATCAGTTGCACCGGCCTCTCGGGATCGCTCAATAGACGAAGCAGCCGCTGCGGGTCATGTAACAGTAAGTTCGGCCTCTTGTAAGTCGCGAAACGGCGCGCGAAACCGAGAATAAGTGCGTTGGGATCGAAGAGGCGTTTCGCGGTTTCCACTTCCTCGGGCGGAGCCCCCGCCGCGGTCAAGTCCAGGGACAATCGGCCGCGAGCGTACTCGACAAGAACTCGGCTCGCGTTGGTGCGAAATTCCCATAGCCTGGCGTCTGAGACTCGGAAAATATCTTTTTCGAGACCCTCCGTCGTCCCCAGCCAGCGGTTCTTTCCACAGCTTTCCGTCCAAAGATCGTCGGCAGCGGCCGAGTCCCAGGTGGGCACATGAACTCCGTTCGTCACGTGCCCGATCGGGACTTCGTCCTCTGGCCAGTGCGGAAACAGAGGCAGAAATAACCGCCGGCTCACCTTCCCGTGCAAGCGGCTCACCCCATTCGCCGCCCCGCTCCCGCGCATGGCCAGGTATGCCATGTTAAAGGGCTCGGACGAATCCCCCGGGTTCTGGCGGCCAAGGGCCAGCAGATCCTGAACCGCGATGCCGAGCTTCTCGTGAGCATACCCTCCCAGGTATTGCTCGATGAGGTTAGGTGCAAAACGGTCAAAACCCGCGGCCACCGCCGTGTGGGTGGTAAAGAGATTCCCCGCTCGTGTGATCGCCAGCGCGGCTTCGAAAGGCTGTCCGGTCTCGTCCATGAACTGGCGAGCGCGCTCCAGCACCGCGAACGCCGCGTGTCCTTCATTCAGGTGACAGACCTCCGGTTGGAACCCGAGCGCGCGGAGCAGTCGCCATCCCCCGATTCCGAGGAGCAGTTCCTGTTTGAGGCGCAACTCTGGCCCGCCCCCGTAAAGCTCACTTGTAATTCCCCGATGAATTGGAAAGTTCGCCGCGTCGTTGCTGTCCAGCAGGCAAAGCTTTACCCTGCCGACCTGGACCTGCCAGGCGCGCAGCCACACCGAGTATCCGGGTAACGCGATCTCCAGCCGTAACCACTCCCCGTTCGGTTGGCGTAACGGCGTAACCGGCAATTGTCCGGGATCGTTATAAGGATATAGCGCCTGTTGCGCGCCGTATTTGTCGATCACCTGGCGAAAGTAGCCCTGCTGATAGAGCAGGCCCACGCCCACCACCGGTACTCCCAGATCGCTGGCGGCTTTGAGTTGATCCCCGGCCACATTGCCCAACCCGCCCGAGTAAATGGGCAGAGCTTCGCTCAGCATAAATTCCATGCTGAAATAGGCGGCGCAGGTCAGAGAACCGCCCGAATAATTCTCCTGAAACCAAGCCGGCGCTTCGGCCCGTTGCCGGCTGGTCTCGGCCAAGCCGTCCGCGTTTTTCCGGAAAACGGGGTCCGCCAACGCGCTCTCGATTTGGTCCCGCGACACGGTCTGTAAGACGACCCAGGGGTTATGCGTGATCTCCCACAGTGCGGGATCGAGCCGCCGCCAGACTCCGTCGGTGGCATGGTTCCACGACCAATGCATATCCAGGGCGAGTTCCACCAGGGAATCGACTCCCTCGACTTCCGTGGGTAGAAGGTTATAGACCGGATGCTTGACGCGCGCTTCGTTACTCATGGTTTTTCAGGCCCAGGCAGAGTTTGTTCGGACATATGTAGGGTAGCGCCCTCGCTCATGCGCGGTTGGTTCCATGTTCGGGGCTCGGCAACCCGGCAGCCGTCCCGCGGCGAACCTCCTTGGAAGTCCTCCTAAACTGAGCGGAGCAGTCCGCGATGCCTCAGGAACGGGCCGTCCACGCCAAATGCAGGTTTTGCCGAACGAGGCGCCGGCTTTACCTTGCGATATCCCGATAGACGGTGTGCCGGCTGCCGCGAAGAGCTTCGAGGACCTCAATGCCGAACCGGCTATGAGGGAGCGGAAAGTACGCCGTGGTGAACCCGCGCCCCGTTCGGGCGAACACGGCACGCCGTCAGGCCTCGGACGGCTTGTAGCCGCGGAAGCCGTAATAGGCGATGTAGAGGTAGCACAGCACCGGCAGGAGAAACGCGTGATGGATGCCGAGGGCGGGCATGTCGGCGAGTCTGCCCTGCGCGAGCGGGATGATCGCGCCGCCGACGATCGCTGCCACCAGAAGGCCGGCCCCCTTGCCGGTCAGCGGCCCGAGTTCAGCGATGCCGAGCGTGAAGATGGTTGGGAACATGACCGAGTTGAACAGACCGACGAGCAGGATACTCCAGACGGCGGCGTGGCCGAAACTAAGCATCGAGAAGCAGACCAGCGAACCGGCGGCCAGGGCCGCGCAACCCAGAACCCGGTTCGCGCGGAGGCGCTGGAGCAGACCCGAGCCGATAAACCGGCCCGCCATGGCGCCGCCCCAATAGAAAGCCACGAATTTTGCGGCGCTCTGCTCGGACATGGCGCCGATGTCGGGCTGCGCGAAGTAGTTCACCAGGAAACTCCCGATCGAGACCTCGGCGCCGACGTAAGTGAAAATGCCCAGAGCCCCGAGGACCACATGGCGTTTGCTCCAGATGCTGGGCAGGCGGCCCTGGCGTCCGCCCGCGCCGCGACCCTCGTGCGCCGCCTCATAGTGCGGAAGATGCGCCAGCGCGAGGCCGAGCGCGAGCAGCATCAGGACCAACGCCATGGCGAGATACGGCATCTTGACCGAAGACGCCTCGTGGATACGGTAGGCCGAGAGAGCCGAGGCGGAAAGCCGGCGGAGTTGCCCGGCGGTTTTGGGCGCGGCCGACAGGATCAGCAGTCCTCCGACCGGAGGGGCGATCGTCGTGCCAAGCGAGTTGAACGCCTGAGTAAGGTTGAGGCGGCTCGAGGCGGTGGCGGCTGGGCCGAGGATCGACACGTAAGGATTGGCCGAGACCTGCAACACAGTCATCCCCGCGGCGAGGACAACGAGCGCCCCAAGAAACAGCGGAAAGGCCGGCACGGTGGCCGCGGGGATGAACAGAAGGGCTCCGCACGCCATCGTGAGGAGTCCGGCGACCATCGAGCGCTTGTATCCAATCCACTCGACGATCTTGCCTGACGGCAGCGCAAAGAGGAAATACGAGGAGAAGAAAGCGAACTGCACCAGCATCACTTCCGCGTAACCCAAGTCGAAGATGGCCTTCAGGTGAGGGATGAGGATATCGTTGAGCGCGGTGAGAATACCCCACATGAAGAAAAGCGACGTCACCAACGCCATCGCGCGGATGTCGGTGGATTCCGGAGAAGCCTGGACGGCGGTCGTGCGGGTTGCCGATGGTAGCGCCATACGTGGGTGCCGGATGATCCGCGATCGAAAACGGCCGGGACGCGCAGCCCAGCATAGACCACACCGATTGTCACAGTACCAGATATGCGTTCAAGGCGCACTGGGCGCCGCGGGCGAGGCGCGTCCCGCCCGATATGCCGTGGTGGCGCGGATGACCGCCTCGCTCAAGCGCACGCTCGGGGGCTCGCGTTACGAGCGGCTCAATCCACGCTGGGAGATCGCCGAATTTGAACACCGCGCCTCTGACTGGACCCGCGTTGGCCGTTGCATCGTCGCGCGCTTCTATGACGTCCGCGCCGGGATGAAGACGCGCATTCGCGAACTCCGGGAAGGCTTCGCACTGCGAAAGATTCCCACCCGTGCTTTTGCCGCCAACACCGTGCGAAGTCACGCGCCACAAAACCGCCCCGCCATGCGGCTGGCCAACTCGCCCATCATCGAAGCAGCGACAGAGAAAACCCTTCAGCGAGTTCAAAAGCTAAAACCACAGTATCCTCGCTCTTCGGCCACTTATGAACAAAACCCAGGAAATCTACGCCGGATACAGGTATAAAAGCGATGCTGGCAACCGCGCCCATGCGGTGGAACGTGGCGGAGAGCGCATACCCGCGAATCGGACGGAAGGCAAAAGGGGAAATGCGGTGTACAATCTCTTACGTGCGCGAACTGTTGCTCATTTGCTTGTTGGCCGCTTCGGCTTTCGCTCAAACCGGAAAGTTCGGCGCCTTCACCAATTCCGACGACGTAGGCGATCCTCCAATCAAAGGGTCCGCGGAATTTGACGCCTCCACCGGGCAGTACCGGATCACCGGCTCCGGAACCGATATCTGGGGCAGGGCGGATCAGTTCCACTATGTTTGGCGGGAGATGTCGGGCAACTTTGCGGTCACGGCCACGGCCCAATTCCTCACCGAAGGAAACGAGCACCGCAAGGCCGTAATCATGCTCCGCAAGACTCTCGACACGGATTCGCCATTCGTCCAGGTCGTGATCCACGGCAACGGCATGCCTGGGGTGCAGTTTCGGATTGCCAGGGGAGATAATACGAACACGGTCGATCTCCCGATAGAAGGTCCGGGGACGTTCAAGCTGAAGCTGGTTCGACAGGGCGCCACGATCACCGTGTCGATCGCCAAGAGCGGCGAGGCGTTCAGGGAACGTGGACACACCGAAAGCCAGTTAGGGAGCCCGGTGTTAGTCGGGCTCGGAGTCAGTTCACATACACAAGCCGCGTCGAACACCGTGTTATTTTCGGATGTGTCGGTGGAACAACTGGCGCCGCCGGCCGGCACGAAACAATAACACGCACTTCGTCACCGGACTTGGCGGTTTATCGCGCGACATACGCCGGCGGTGCGTCGCTCTCGGCAGGCCCTTCGAATTCCGATCTCCCGGATGCTCGCCTTGTCCGGTTGAAGGGCGGCGAGACGTTGCATTGGCGCCCGCGCACCGGGAAGCGGAAAATGCGCTCGGTGCAAGTTTCATACGCATCCCGGTCGTGCAACCTCATCCAAGAAACGTATAATGTTCACAATGCGTGAGCTATTGCTTATCGGCCTGCTGGCTGCTTCGGCTTTCGCCCAGAGCGGAAACCTGGGCGTCTTCGACAATTCCGGCGACGTCGGCGGTCCTTCGTGGAAAGGGGCGACCGAGTTTGACGCCTCCAACGGGCAGTACCGGATCACCGGCTCCGGCGCCAACATCTGGGGCCAGCGGGATCAGTTCCAATATGTCTGGAAAGAGATGTCGGGTAACTTTGCGGTCACGGCCACGATGCAATTCCTCGGTCAAGGAGAACAGCACCGCAAGGCCGGGATCATGCTCCGCCAGTCTCTGGACCCGGATTCGCCATATGGTGACATCGTGATCCACGGCAACGGCATGCCTGGGATTCAGTGGCGGAGTAACAAGGGCGAAAACACTAACACGTTCGATCTCCCGTTCGACGGTCCGGGGAAGTTCAAGCTGATGCTGGTCCGGAAGGGTGTCGGGCTTACCGTGTCAATCGCCAGGGACGGAGCGGAGTTGAAGGAAGTTGCCCGCACCGAGGTCACGTTTCGGAACCCGATTCTAGTCGGGCTCGTAGTCTGCTCGCATCGGGCGGACGCGTCGGACACCGTGGTATTTTCGGATGTCTCGGTGGAACAACTCGCGCCGCCGGCCGCCACGAAACAATAGGTCGAACCGCCTGAACGGTCTTGGCTGGCATATTGCGTAACATGCATCGGCCTTCGACCGTCCCGCAACCGCGAACGGCTCACTGGTAGACCGGAAGCAAGCGCGATTCTGAAGCTTCGTGTGGTCTGGCTCCCGTCTCACCAATCCGTCACCGTCGTGTGTCAAGCGTGCCCGCGGAATGTGCTCCTCCGGAAAATGCCCCGACATCTCCTCCAATTCGGGAGCCGGAAGCGCGATCGAGACGCGACAATACTCGGATGGGATACCGTCGTTTCCAGCCGAGCCGGAAGGTCGTGAGCGGCCATCGCGCGAGATCCGCCTGGTCCATGTCCGGGTAGACAAGCGCCCCGATCCGCCGCGAGGTTGGCATCCTCCGACTCTCGCTCCGAACTCGCCGTGTCTCTCGCGCCGTCGCAGGGCGCCAACGGCATTGACGGCTGAGCGCGCGGGATGCTTCCGGATCTTCTCCCGACGGTCCGGTCGCGCCCACGTTTCGTGTAAGTACCTACTTGACGCGCGCGGCCACGCGTTCCACCCACGTGCTCACATCGCCCGTCAATCCTTCGCTCTCCTCGACAATCGCTCCATTCCGGATGATCCACGTCCGCGGAATCGAGAAGTACGGCATCAGATCCTCGGCGAAATTCTTCGCCGGCAAAACCGGAAACTTGTAGCCGTTCTTGCCGACGAACAGTTGCGCGAGTCCCGGGTCTTCGTCCGTGTTGAATGAGATCACCTGCACGTCCTGCCGGTCCTTCAGCCGCTCGGCAAGCTGGCCGACATAACGCAGCTCCTTCACGCAAGGCCCACACCATGTCGCCCACACAACCGCGATCGTCGTCTTCGAGACGAATCGATCCGGTGGCCACTCGTTCCCGTCGAGGTCCCTCAAGATGGTCTTCGGCAGCACACGATGGACCGGTGTGAAATCGGGCCGCGGGGCGCCGGCCTTCCGCTCCCAAGCCGGGCGCGGAATCGAATCGACCCACGCCTGCCAATCTTTCTCCGGCCGCCCGAGGTCCTTCCACAGTCGCTGCTGACGGGCGAGCAGATCGTCGCGCTGCGCGTCCCAGGCGAGCAGCGCCTCGCGATACTCCTTCAGCGCGCTCTCTTCCCTTTTCTCATGCGCGTCGAGCTTCGCCAATCGTACCCAAAAGTAATAATGGCCCAGCGCATAAAAGAACACGATGTTACGGTCCAAATTGACATCTTGGACGCCCTCGGGGACGGTCTTCGCCGCCAGATAAGCGGGGATCGGGGCCAGCACCGCGCGCGCTTTGTCCATCTGGCCGAGCTTCTCGTAACATTCCGAAAGCGTCGTTATTGCGCTGACATGCCTACGGAATAAATCCATTCGGTTCAATTGCGTGATGTCGTGGTTCGGCGCGAGATCTATTTCGATCACGGCCTCAGGATCGTCGAACCCCTTCATCGCCTCGTCGATTAGCGCAGGCACACGATCGAGCAGTATTCCATGCTCGGCGTAAGTCTCCGCGACACCGGCGATAAAGGCCGGCCCGACGGCCCGGCGATCGGTGCGCGCGACCCGCACGACTTCGTCGCCCGCCGCCGCGATCTGTTCCACCGGAGTATCCAGCATCGCCAGCGCGTGGAAGCGATCATGGTATCCGACCAGCCTTTCGGGCGCCATCGCGATCCACTTCGCGGAGGCTTCAAGCAGCGCTTCGGCAAAGGCTCGCTTCTTCCCAGGTGGATCGTCCTTGCCCGGATACGGATGAGCCTGATGCCACGCCTGCATATCCATGTCCACGTTCGGCGGCCGCGGTGGCGTCATTTCTTTCGCCAACGTGTCGTCACCGATCAATCTGGCGCCGGCGGCTATCACGCCCTGTACGCCCTCGAATCCCCGCAGGCGCTGTAAGTCCTCGGCGACACGCACTTTCTCCGCGCCCCACTCCGATGGCGGCCGAACGCGAAATTCCGCCGCCCATAGCGTCGGGTACAGCCTCAACTCGCGCGGTTTTTTCGATGCCTCGAGCATCGCCCTCATCCGCGCCGCGTCCGTGACGATCGCGTCGTCATCCATCTCGTTCAGATATCGGTACGGTTCGATCCAGGCGGGACACACCCGCGCCAGCGTATCGAAGCTCGCGCGCAGTTTCCTGCGATCGCGAAACGCTTCGGAGCGAAAAATCTCAAGTTGCGAATTGTGTACCCAGGGGTAATCGGGGTCTTTTCCAAGGATGTCCGCATAAATCCGCAGAGCTTGTCCCGTGTTAAATCCCACCAGGCTTCGCCCGTACAAATACTCGTCATCCAGATTGCCGGGATGCGCTTCCGACCGCTGCCTGTATCGTTCCCGAATCGCGCTGCGCTCGTAGACCGATCCGTCGAGAAACAGCCGATTCAACCAGAAGTCCTCCGCATTGGATTTCAGCCGCTCCTCAATGGCCGCGCGCCGCGCGACGTTGTTGTCCGGCAGTGCGCGGAGGAATTCCGCGATCCGCGCCGGCGGATCGCAACGTTCCCCGCGCGCCATCGTCGCGAGCAAAACGACCAGACTCATCGGCCATCGCATAGAGGCCCTCCGCCCGAAGAAATGACGCTCGCCGCCTTTCGAGCGCGCAAGCCGGATGCTTTCCGCGGATGTCCCTTAGTTTACAGGTATCGGTGGGGAATGAATGGCATTCTCCATCGAACCGCACTCGGACTGCCCCCGGGGGGGAGCCTCCGCGGGCGCATCTCGAACGACCACGTGCCTCTCGTGATCGGCCATCGGGTGAGATCCACCCGGCCCATGTCCGGGTAGACAATGGCCCCGATCAGCCGCCTGGTTGGCGCCCTCCGATTGTCGCTCCGAACGCGCCGCTTATCTCGGGCCGTCGCAGTGGCTCGTCCCTCTCATCTCCGGTTCCGCCGAACCAAGCCCAGGGCCCGCATCGCGCACCCCGCGAGAACGTTCTAACCTTGATTCCATATGGGACGAGCCGAAGAGCTCAAACAACGGATCGCGGACGGAGGCGAGGCCGCCATCGACCGGCTCATCGCCGACCGCCAATCCGAAGAGCTATTCCTCGATTTCAAACGGGCCTCCAATAACGGAGACGGCGAGGGGCTCTCCGATAACGACCGGAAGAACCTCGCGGTGGCCGTGTCGGGCTTCGGCAACTCGGAAGGCGGTGTTGTGGTATGGGGTGTCGATTGCCGGCCAAACCGCGAACACGGCGACGTCGCGTCCGGCAAGGTCAAGATCCTCCAATCCCGCGCGCTTCAAGAGCCGGCTCGAAGGCGCGGTCTCCGGTCTGACCCTCCCACCGCATCCGGGAGTGACCCACGTGTCAATTCAAGACGAGTCCGGGACTGGCTTCGTTGTTACCCACATCCCGAAAAGCTACCTGGCCCCTCACCAATGCCTGCACAAGGCGCAGTACTACATGCGTGCTGGCTCCAGCTTTTTCCCCGTTCCTCATGGCGTCCTTGCCGGGATGTTCGGCCGGGTCCCGCAGCCGGAGGTGTTCCACATGTGGATAAGCTCGCCAGCTCAGTTCCTCCAAGACGGTTCCGCATGCTTTAAGATCGGGCTGCAGTTGACAAACCACTCGCCCGTGATCGCCCGCGACGCTTATCTGAACCTGACGATCGATCCTCCAGGCGGTAAAAGCACCATCGCGCCGAAATTCCCTGACCTGCAGCACTGGGACGTCGTCCGGGTCTTGGGATGCATCACGCAGGCTCTTGCGAAGGGAGACTTCCGGCTCGCGCCCCAGTCGTTTGACGAGCGGTCTCTTCCATAGTTATCGCGGGAGTCGTATAAGACCAAGCGGCTTCGGCGTTAAACGTACGATACCATAGCGGAACGGACCATCAGTACTTGAGTGTCGCGCCCGACGTTTACGCAGGGTTCTTGTCCGCGGGTTCCGTGCGGACGTAATGCGATGCGGCGATTAGGAAGGCTGGTTACCAATACATTCGTATTTCGTAGGACGTCCGTCCACTCAATGCACACTACCTCGTTCCCGTGGTCGAGCCCGTAAACAAGGAGCCTTGGCTCTCTTCCATCACCTGGGGGTCGCCTGAATCGTCGTCGGTAGCGGAACGCTCGCGAGAATTGATCTTCAAACACTTTCCGCTTTGCAGCACCTTCATGGCTGCTAGGATGTCTGATTCGGTGCATCTTTCCATGAAGCGCAGCGCTGAAAGCACGGCGTACTCGCGATCTAGCTCAATGCTTAGCCATTTTCTTCTGAGCTGTTCCGCGACGCAGCCGGTATTATTCGAGCCTGAGAAAATATCGATTACGCTGTCGCCCGGGTCGGTGAGAAACTCGATGAAAAACTTCGGAAGTGCCGCCGGAAACCGCGCCGGATGGCTATCTTTGCCGAGCAACTTGCACATTCTCAAGTAGTGGGAGTTGCTGTCCGTGTTCGGTATCTGGAGGAGATTGGAAGGAATCGCACCGCCGTTATCCTTGCCAAACGCTGCCGCGATGTCGTGACCGGAGGGTCGCTCCTTGGGTTTGTAGAACTTGTCAGGGTTCTTAAGCAGCGTCTTCATACGCTCCGAATAGGGGGCGAGCACTTTCGTCACGTCGGCCTTCGGGTAATTCTCTTTTGAAAACCACCACACCGTGTTGACAGCGTCTTTCACGCGGATTTTGCGCTTGTTGACCCACTCGATGGGCGAAGGAAGCTTTGCTGGGTTGTACCAGAAAAATTCTTCTGCGAGGTTGTATTTGAGGCGGTCGCAAAAATCGAGAAGGACCCGGAAGTTATATAGCGACCGAACGGGCTTGCCGCGCTCGTAGGCGCCTCCGAGGTCGAGAACAAAGCTCCCTCTCTGCTTCAGAACCCGTTTCGCCGCCTCGCCAAATTCGGACAACCAAGCGACATAAGCCGTCTGGTCTTCGTTGCCGTAGCTCTTCTGCCTCAGTAACGCAAACGGTGGACTGGTAACGATCAGATCAACCGATTCGTCAGGCAACAGCTTCAGGATTTCCCTGCTGTCGCCGGAAACTTGGAGGCCGTGGTCGGTCTCGTAGACTCTCTGATTCGAAGGCAGCTCAAACTTCATGGGCATCGTCCCCCGAGCCCGGAAAGTCGGCATTAGGATGAAGTTCCCAGCGCCGAGCGATCCAGCTTTCCGTGAACGCCCACAGAAGGCTCAAGGCGTAATGCAGCGCCGGTGCCGAGTCCTGAACGTCCGCGATCGAACTCAGTACGTGCTCTCGCGGCAATTGTCCAAGCAGCCAAACATCCCAAGAGGGAGATCGCCGTTTCTTGGCGTAGCGGCTCACTTGAGCGATCACTTCGTCCGGTAAGGCTTTCTGCTGCTGACGCAGGGCTTCTGCGCACCCGGAGGCGATGTCAGGATTAACTTCCCGGAGCCCTTCAAGCAACAGGGGAACCCCGAGTCCGCCTATCGAAACAATTCCTTCTAGGGCCTCCTCCCGGATGTTGTGGTCAATGTCGGCAAAGGCATTGACCAATCGTTTGGCCGCATCGATGTGCCCTACCCTACTCAGGCACCATGCTGCTGCGCTACGCACGAAATACGGCTGCTTGGGGTCGTCAAGGATTTCAGACAACAGCTTAATTGCGTCCGGGTTTGCTGCCTCTCCTAGCGCAATAACCGACTCCAACTGAGTCGGCGGATCGACGCCGTAAAGATACGGCATGAAGAGCTCGCGCGCGGGCTCGTTACACACTGCTGTCAGATAGGAGAGCCCTTCCAAGCGAATATAAACGTCTTCCTCCTGGTCGGCCGACAACTCCGTAATGGGGCCGCGATATTGCGGTTCGTTGCGAATCCGCGCGAGCTTTACTCCCGTGAAGCGTTGCGTGCGTTCCCTGGACTCCAGCAATTGCGCGATGTAGCCGGAAGGCAAGTGGCCGGTGCAAACAAGTTCGCCTATCGTCAGTGGTTTGATGAGCCCCGCTATCACCTGGTTCAGCCCTACGGTGTCTCCCTGTTTCACGAAAGCCTCAAAGGCGGGTGGTATCGTCCTTGTGTTGCGGTGTCCATCGGATGTGCGCGTGATGGTCATCTTGCGGCCGTCGAGCTTCTCCACAGCTCCGTCGCGGGAGGAGAAAACAGTGTCCCACGACACGCTGGTCTCGGAACCCTCGGTCACACCCTTGGTACTCATCTTCGTGTGTGGGCTGGCCCGAAAAGTTGCCACGCGAAAGTAGTTGATCTTGCCCATGAGCTGCCAGCGCACCCGATTGCGTTCATGCCAGTAGGAGGCTTCAGACTGAAGCCGCCCCGCACTCCAGTATTTTTCGTCAATGGCTTCGCACACCGGAAACCCAATATAGTCGCCTCCGACCATGCCGAAGTCCCAGGCGCGCTCCTCGTCCGTGGGGCTGTGCGACATGGATAGCTCAGCCTTCGTCTTCGCCCTACGCTCTGCTCGCTGACCGCACTGCATGCACACAAGATCAGGAATCCGAACCCGCTTGCGCTTTACCTCTTTCCAGAGCTTCGTATCCGTAGAGCCGCGCTCCAGCTCAACCATTTTGTGACCGTGACTGGACAAGTCAGTGCATATCGCCCGACTGCCAACCGCACCAAGTGCGATCTTGCGAAAAAAACTGGAGTCGGGCTTTAGTGCGAGTCTCGGCATTGATATGTAAGTTTATGATTTCATTGCTCTTGGCGCAACCGTAGCAATAAACAACTGCTCGTGCCATCATTTGGACACCGGACCTTTCAGAGTAGTACAAAGCGAAAGCCGACGCACGGTTGCGGCGGTTGGGCGGTTGGGGCGGTGCGCTTCGCGGCATGCCCCCGCCTGCGATCATGGCATCCTAATTTTTCAGGAAAAGGCGAACCGCCGGCCTGGATTCACTCAAATCGGCGAAAGGAAATGGACTGAGGGGCCGCCCCGCCTGTCTTGGACTCCGACGAAAACCGGACTCATCATCAAAGCTGGCCGGATCCTTATTCCGAAACAGCTTCTGGAAGAGCTGCCTGCGGACCCCGGCGACACCCTGGAAATAGAAAGCTCTGGGGGGCAGTTCATGCCGCGTCCAGTCCGTCAAGCAAGTCCGCTCACCAAGGAGCATGGCGTCTGGGTGTTGCACACCGGGCACCCCCTGCCCGCCTCATCAACGGATGAGGTGCTGCCGTAGGTTCGCGAGGAACGCGACCAGGCGAGTAAACCGAGCAAACTTTTCTCGGTCACAACCACCCGCCCAACTCCTTCCGCCCGTCTTTCAACCACTTGCCGCCCTCCCTCGCCTGCGCCCTCCGTCGCGCCCTGTAACCTCTCCTTAAAGGAAAACGCTCTTCATGTATCGATCCAAAGTGTGCCCGCACGACGATCTTCGGTCCCCACACCTCGAGCTCACGCTCGGCCGGGAAGCGCCTCAAGGTGTCACAAACCCGCGCCAATCCGGCCTTTCACGCAACTTTGCCCATCCCCGCCAGGCGTCACACCGGCCCGCCCCGCCTCCCACGCCACCCCAAGCTCACGCACAGCC
>VFSW01000167.1_pt1 | contig 87440 bp, 77 predicted proteins | sample 5358111 | NCBI WGS metagenome assembly VFSW01 (sample SAMN11554181, study PRJNA540505) | mine drainage metagenome | isolation source: sediment from site ElyBrook_90M | place: USA: Ely Copper Mine, Vershire, VT | collected 2017
GATGGCAGCCGATTCCCGGCGGTGGTGTCGGTCACGGCACTGCGCGATGCTCAAAACGAAATTATTGGTTACCTCCTGATCGGTACCGACAACACCGCACGTAAACAGGCAGAGGAGGCACTGCTTAAAGCAGGTGCTCTGCAGAGCGCAATTTTCAATAGTGCCAATTTTTCGAGTATTGCCACTGACGCGAAGGGTGTTATTCAAATCTTCAACGTTGGCGCAGAGCGGATGCTGGGTTACACCGCTGCCGAAGTGATGAACAAGATCACCCCGGCCGATATCTCCGATCCGCAGGAATTGATTGCTCGCGCGAAGTCGTTAAGCACTGAGCTAGGCACCTCAATTACCCCGGGCTTTGAGGCGCTGGTCTTCAAGGCGGCGCGCGGGATTGAGGATATTTACGAGCTGACCTACATCCGCAAGGATGGCAGCCGATTCCCGGCGGTGGTGTCGGTCACGGCACTGCGCGATGCTCAAAGCGGAATTATTGGTTATCTCCTGATCGGTACTGATAACACCGCGCGCAAGCAGGTCGAGGCAGAGCAGAAAATTTTAGATCAGCGTCTTCGTGATCAGCAATTCTATACACGTTCTCTGATCGAATCTAATATCGATGCTCTGATGACTACCGATCTATCAGGCATCATTACAGACGTCAACAAGCAGATGGAAGCACTCACTGGTTGCACGCGAGATGAATTGATTGGCGCGCCATTCAAAAATTACTTCACTGATTCAGAACGGGCCGAGGCAGCTATCAAGCTGGTACTGAACGAAAAGAGGGTCACCAACTATGAACTCACAGTGCGCTCAAGAGATGATAAGGAAACAGTAGTGTCCTACAATGCGACCACCTTCTACGACCGTGATAGGAGGCTACAGGGCGTATTCGCCGCCGCTCGCGATGTCACCGAACGTAAGCGCCTGGATCACGAGCTGGAGAACGCAAGGTCCGTGGCAGAAATAGCCAACCTGGCCAAATCAGAGTTTCTTTCCAGCATGAGCCATGAGTTGCGCAGTCCACTCAACGCCATTCTCGGATTCGCACAGCTCATGGAGTCCGATTCCCCACCGCTAACGCCGGTACAAATGGAAAGCGTAGCCCAGATTCTTCAGGCAGGATGGCATTTGTTAAAGTTGATCAACGAAATTCTTGATCTGGCGAAGGTTGAGTCTGGTCTGGTACGACTGTCACGGGAGCCGGTGTCGCTGGCAGAAGTCATGCTCGAATGTCAAGGGATGATGGAACCGCAAGCGCAAGAGCGCGGTATTAGACTGACCTTTCCCACGTTTGAAATACCCTATTTTGTTCTGGCTGATCGGACCCGGGTAAAGCAGATTATCATCAACCTGCTTTCCAACGCGATCAAATACAACGTCAAACAGGGAACGGTCGATGTGGACTGCACAGAGAGTACGTTAGGTCGCACTCGCGTTAGCATCAGGGACTCTGGTGCAGGATTAGATCCGGAACAGCTGGCACAACTATTTCAGGCGTTTAATCGTCTCGGACAGGAGGCTGGAGGAGTGGAAGGCACAGGCATCGGCCTCGTTGTCGCCAAGCGACTGATCGAAGCAATGGAGGGCCAGATTGGTGCAGAAAGCGTTGTCGGGGTGGGAAGTGTGTTCTGGTTTGAACTCGCCTCGGTTGCTGAGCCACATCTTTCCATAGAAGGTAGCGAGGTAGCGACACTGCCCAAACCACATGTGCCTCGCAGAGCGAGGCTACATACCATACTTTATGTAGAAGATAACCCGGCAAACCTGAAACTGGTCGAGCAAATCATCGCGCGCCATCCAGATATTCGCTTGCTGTCTGCCACGAACGGACTTAGCGGTGTCGAGATTGCGAGCACGTCCTTACCGGACGTGATCCTGATGGACATCAATTTGCCTGGCATCAACGGCTTTGAGGCCCTGAAAATGTTGCAGACAGATCCCGCCACAGCGCACATCCCCGTTATTGCCATCAGTGCAAATGCAATGCAGGCTGATATTGATAGGGCCCTAGAAGCCGGGTTCTCGCGCTATATAACCAAGCCTATCAATGTGAATGGGTTCATGTGGGCAGTGGATGAAGCATTAGAGTTTTCTGAAAAAAACCTGATAACGGCAAATTAAGATAATGGGGTAATTCTCATGATAAGTACAGCTGATATCCTTCTCGGCAAAGTCCTGATCGTAGACGATCAGGAAGCCAATGTTCGTTTGCTCTATCGAATGCTAGTGGACGCAGGATATACTTCAGTCGAATCTACAAGGACACCACTTGAGGTCTGCGAGCTACATCGCAAGAACTGCTATGATTTGATACTACTTGATCTTCAAATGCCTGGCATGGACGGATTCCAGGTGATGGAAGGTCTGAAGAAAATCGAACCGGATGGCTATCTTCCTGTCATCGTGATTACTGCTCAACCAGATCACAAGTTGCGCGCATTGAAAGCTGGAGCCAAGGATTTCGTTGGCAAGCCGTTTGAACTTGCCGAAGTGCTGGTTCGTGTACGAAACATGTTGGAGGTGCGCCTATTGCACAAGGAATTGCACAATTACAACGAAGTGCTTGAGCAACGAGTAAGGGAAAGGACCGCCGATCTCCAGGAAAATTATCTTGAAACCATTGTCACGATGACACGCGCTGCAGAACACAAAGATGAGGACACCGGTGCCCACGTGCAACGCATCAGTCATTACAGTCAAGAGCTTGCCAAAATACTTGACCTGGATGAAGAGTTCGTCGACAAAATATTCTTTGCGAGCCCGATGCACGATATAGGCAAAATAGGCATTCCAGATCATATTCTGCTCAAACCAGGCAGTTTCACACCGGATGAGTGGACTGTAATGAAGGGGCATGCCGCAAAGGGCGCGGAGATCCTTGGCAACAGCAAGTCACCCTACCTGCAGATGGGCGCTGAGATCGCACTGAATCACCACGAGCGTTGGGACGGTAGCGGATATCCATATGGCAAGCATGCTGAGACTATTCCATTGGCGGCGCGCATAATGAATATCTGCGATGTCTATGACGCCCTTCGAAGCAAACGGCCATACAAGCCCGCATTTGACCATTCTAAGACCGTTGACATAATTACGCACGGCGATGGTCGCACCCAGCCTGAGCATTTTGACCCAGTGATTTTTGCGGCGTTTAAGAAAAACCACGAAATGTTCCACGAAATCTTTATTGCGCACACAGCTTAGTTAGTCGAACACTAACTTGTGGTCAATTCAACCGACATTCTCAATGCGCTCATTCTGATCGTTGACGATCTAAAAGCAAATATTGGTATTCTTAAAAGAACTCTGGTCTCTGCTGGCCACACTTCCGTTACCTCAACGACAAACCCGTTTGAAGTTTGCGGACTTCATCGCATGCACCGCTATGACCTTATTCTGCTCGATCTTCTGATGCCAGGCATGGATGGTTTTCAGGTGATGGAGGAACTCAATGAAATTGAGCCGAACAAGCAACGAGTCATGTTCGGATTTTCTGCACGCAGATTCGTCTCCGCAGTTCCCACCTCACCGCCTTACACTCCTACACAAAACCTGACACTTCCTAAAAAACTTCACGCAGCTTCACGAATCCTTAAGGTACCGCCAAATCATGGGTCAGAGAGAAATGCATTACATGGGCTTATATAGAGAGGAATTCACCTTCTCCAGGCGACAAAAAACCCCGCAATTTCAAGCAACGCTTTGAAATGTCGGGGCTTTTACAACAAGGCCCAATGCGGTTCTCTGAGCTGTAGACTCCGTGGCGGAGAGGGCGGGATTCGAACCCGCGTTAGGTTATTCACCTAAACACGCTTTCCAGGCGTGCGACTTAAACCGCTCATCCACCTCTCCGAAGGCCGCGAATTATACCGGAGTTTGCCGCCTCACGGCCAATGAAATGGCCTGGGACGTTAACTACGAACCACGTCGGCGCAAATAAGACAGCACCCAGCGTGGCGACCAAAGCCACTGCCGACGCTGTAATAGCAACAATCCCGATATTAAAAACAACAAGTGCACTGGCAAAAGACCAACCCAGGGCGAGAGACGCCCCTGCACAACCCACGCTTGCGCAATGCTCATGGTGTTGTAATACACCATGTAGGTCAGCAACGCGAAAATCATGTTGGAAGAGCGTCCACCGCGTGTGTTTACATAGGATAGGGGAATCGCAAATACAGCCAGCACCATAAGACTGATAGGTAAACCCAGGCGCCAATGTATTTCACCCCACCCGTCCAGTGTCGGATTATGAAAGAGCTCACCAATGTTCATCGACTTGACTGAGATGGCGTTGCTGCTGACCCCCTTCTGATCTACCCTGAGCTCGGCCTCATCAAAATCAATCAACGAATAATCGGCTGTTCCGGGTTCGCCCTCGTAGCGCCGTCCCTGCTGTAGGACAATAAACCGGTCTCCATTGGGATGGACAGCCACAAACCCCTTATTGGCTGCGATGACCCCCAGTTTGTGATCCTGAACCGACTGCACGAAGACATTGGAAACTTTATCTTTGCTCTCACTGATGGCATCGACAAAGAATACCTGGTCCGATTGGCGAGACTCACGAAACACACCGGGCGTAATCTGTGAGGTCTCGTCCCGACTGTCAAGACGGCTTTGGTACTCGGCCCGCTTGCCGATGGCCCAAGGAGATACCACGAGGCTCATAAGTGCCACCACAAGGGTCATTGGTAAAGCAAAAGCCAGGACGGGACGCATAAATCGTGACAGACTTACGCCAGAACTAAGCCAGATAATCATCTCGGAATCGCGGTAGCAACGCGTCAGAGTCATCAAAAGTGCAGTAAAAACAGCCGCAGACAATATGACCGGGAGGTAAGTCAGTGCGCCAAAAGCCACCATGGCAGCCACCGCATCAGCAGACAGCGCGCCGCCAGCAGCCATGCCGAGCAATTTGACCACTGTGACGGTAAGCAGAATGGACAGCAAAACCATCAGGGCCATGACCGCGGTCCGGCTGAATTCCTTGCGAAGCGAACGACTGAATATCATGAATGAGGACGCTTGTTTTGACTTTTAATGGGCTTTGCCCGGATAATTTCCGTTTATTTTCGCAATGTTAAGCAAATCGTCTGGAGAGATACTGTGGAATTTAGCATAAAAGCCCAATCCCCCGAGAAAGTCCGCACCGGATGTGTCGTCATCGGGATTATCGAAGGGCACCGTCTGTCCCCCAGCGCCAAAGCTCTGGATATCACCAGTAGCCAGCATCTATCCCGGTTGCTCAAACAGGGCGACGTTTCCACCAAGGTCGGGAAGACCCTCCTGATTCATGGCGTTCCAGGCATATTGGCAGAACGGGTACTCCTGGTTGGGGCCGGCAAGGAAAAAAACCTCAGCGAACAGGATTATCGTACTTTAGTGCGTTCCAGCGTAGTGGCGCTGGACGGCACCGCTGCACATGATGCGCTGTTTTGCCTTAGCGAATTACCGGTTGCCGGGCGCGATATGCAGTGGAAGCTCGAACAACTCATTCTTACCGCCCGCGAAGCCAGCTATCGCATTACCCGCGTTGCCGACCAGCAAGACCCGCAATGCACCCTGAAGCAAATCAGCTTCCCGGTCCCGGAAAAAATAAAAACAAACACGCTCAACACACTCATTTCGCAATCCCAGGCAATTGCCAATGGGTTGGCTTTAACCCGCGATCTGGGCAACCTGCCTCCCAATCTTTGCACCCCTTCTTATCTGGCAGAAAGTGCCAAGGTTTTGGGCAAACAATGGAAACTAAAGATTGAAGTGCTTGAACAATCGGATATGGAAAAGCTTGGCATGGGCGCCTTGCTTGCAGTCGCAGCAGGCAGTCGCCAGCCCCCTAAACTCATCGTCATGCATTACAACGGAGCGGCAAAAAGTCAGAAGCCGGTGGTTTTGGTGGGCAAAGGGATCACTTTCGATACTGGCGGGATTTCCCTGAAACCAGCCCCAGAAATGGATGAAATGAAGTTTGACATGTGCGGCGCAGCCAGTGTTTTCGGTACGATGCGCGCCGTGGCCGAAATGAAGCTTCCCATCAATCTGATCGGGGTAGTTCCCACTTGTGAAAACATGCCAGACGGCAATGCCACCCGTCCAGGAGACATTGTGCGCAGCATGTCCGGTCAAACTATCGAAATCCTCAACACCGATGCAGAGGGACGGCTTATTTTGTGCGACGCCCTCACCTATGCTAAAAAGTTTGAACCCGATACCATCATTGACGTAGCCACGCTGACTGGCGCCTGCGTAATTGCCCTGGGCAATGAGGCGGCCGGATTGTTTGCCAACGATGACAAATTGTCTGAAAAACTGCGTGTTGCGGGAGAATACACAGGAGACCGGGCCTGGCCAATGCCATTGTGGGAAGAATACCAGGAAGGCCTTAAAACCAATTTTGCAGACATGGCCAATGTGGGCGGCCGCGCGGGTGGAAGCATCACTGCCGCCTGTTTTCTGGCCCGATTTACCCGCAAGATGCGCTGGGCACACCTGGACATTGCCGGGGTGGCATACAAGGGCGGAAAGGACAAAGGTGCAACCGGGCGTCCGGTAAAGCTATTTTGTCGTTACCTTATCCAGCGCAGCGGGCATTAACGGCATCGTGACCCGGATCGACTTCTACACCCATGTCCAGGACAAGTTGCCCGTAGCCATTCAGCTCGTCAACAAGGCCTGGGGCCGTGGCATGCAAGTATGGATCCGGGTTGTTGACGATGCTGCCGCCTCACGTCTGGACCAGGACCTGTGGACCCACCCGGTGGATGGATTTATTCCCCACTGCAAATCCGATCATGCCCTGGCAAATGCAACACCCGTCATCATTGACGCCTCTGACCGATTGCCCTGTTCTGACCAAATCCTGATCAACCTGCACCCGGAACGCCCGGAATATTTTTCCCGTTTTGAGCGTCTGATTGAAATTGTGAGCCTGAACGAACAGGATCGCAGGCAAGCCAGGGAACGGTTTGCTTTTTACCGGGATCGCGGATTTGAAATCCACTCTCATGATTTAAGCCAGTCAAAGATCTGAACGCATGGAACTCGCCAAAAGTTTTGAGCCTCACCCTATTGAAGCACGCTGGTATCCCGAATGGGAATCACGCGGGTACTTCAAGGCATCGATGAATTCCGACGCCAGCCCCTATTGCATCCTGCTGCCACCACCCAATGTCACAGGCACTCTGCACATGGGTCATGCGTTTCAACACACCCTGATGGATAGCCTGATGCGCTATCGGCGCATGATGGGCGACAACGCTCTCTGGCAGGCGGGTACGGATCACGCCGGCATTGCAACGCAGATAGTGGTAGAGCGTCAGTTGGAAACGCAACAGCTGGATCGTCGCACCCTGGGCCGTGAGGCCTTCCTGAAAAGGGTGTGGCAATGGAAGGAGGAATCCGGCTCGGCCATCACCCGTCAAATGCGTCGCCTGGGTAGTTCCTGCGACTGGACCCGGGAACGGTTTACCATGGATGAAGGGTTAAGCCAGGCAGTAACCCAGGTATTTGTGCAGCTCTATCAAGAAGGCCTGATCTATCGGGGCAAGCGTCTGGTCAACTGGGATCCCGTGTTGCAAACGGCTGTATCAGACCTGGAGGTGGTGTCTGAAGAAGAAGATGGCAAACTCTGGCAGATCCGCTACCCCCTTGCTGACGGCACCGGCTATCTGGTCATTGCCACTACCCGCCCGGAAACGTTGATAGGAGACGTGGCGGTAGCCATACATCCTGACGATGCGCGCTACAAGCACCTGATCGGACAACAGGTACTGCTTCCACTAACCGGGCGCACCATCCCGATCATTGGCGATACTTATGTCGACCCCGCGTTTGGAACGGGTTGCTTGAAGATCACGCCAGCCCATGATTTCAATGACTATCAGGTTGGCACGCGCCACGAGCTTAAGCCCATTTCAATTTTTACTCTGGATGCCCGCATTAACGAAAATGCGCCTGAAGTCTACCAGGGACTGGACCGCTTTGAGGCACGCGCCAGGATACTGGAAGATCTGGAATCAGAAGGGCTTCTGGACAGTGTCAAGCCACATAAACTGATGGTGCCCCGCGGAGACCGGACCCGACAGGTTATTGAACCCATGCTCTCCGACCAGTGGTTTGTATCAATGGAGGGCATGGCAAAAGAAGCTTTGCAGGTTGTTCAAGAAGGCAAGATCCGTTTCGTCCCGGAAAACTGGACCAATACTTACAATCACTGGCTGGAAAATATCCAGGACTGGTGCATTTCCCGTCAATTGTGGTGGGGCCACCGAATCCCTGCGTGGTATGACAACGAGGGCCGGGTTTATGTGGCCGAATCCAAAGCCAAAGCATCTCTTTTGGCTGATGGAAAACCACTAACCCAGGATGAGGATGTTCTTGATACATGGTTCTCGTCCGCACTCTGGCCTTTCTCCACCCTGGGGTGGCCACAGAAAACACTGGAATTGAACACCTTCCTGCCATCCAGTGTTTTGGTCACGGGATTTGACATCATTTTCTTCTGGGTTGCCCGGATGGTCATGATGACGACCCATTTCACTGGACAGGTCCCTTTTCGGGAAGTGTATGTCACCGGTCTTGTGCGCGATGCTCATGGCCAGAAAATGAGCAAATCCAAAGGCAACATCCTCGACCCGATCGACCTCATTGACGGCATCGATCTGGAAGCCCTGGTTATGAAACGCACTAGCAACCTGATGGATCCCAAGCAGGCAGCCTCAATCGAAAAAAGCACTCGTAAGGAGTATCCCAATGGCATCCCAAGTTTTGGTGCCGATGCTTTGCGCTTTACTTTTGCAAGCCTCGCAACGCACGGGCGCGACATCAAGTTTGATTTGCAACGCTGCGAAGGATATCGCAACTTCTGCAACAAATTATGGAATGCCACGCGTTACGTCCTGATGAATGTTGAAGGCCATGACTGTGGCCTGGACACGGCCCTGCCCGTTTCGTTATCCATCGCAGACCGCTGGATCATCAGTCGCCTTCAGGATGCAGAAGCCTTGGTACACGAAGCATTCAGGACATACCGCTTTGACCTTGCAGCACGGGCCCTCTATGAGTTTTTATGGGACGAATACTGTGACTGGTATGTAGAACTTGCCAAGACACAACTGGCACAGACAGATTCCGCCACCCAACGTGGCACACGCCGGACTCTGGTTCGCGTTCTTGAGGCTACATTGCGCCTTGCGCATCCAATTATTCCATTCATCACCGAAGAGCTATGGCAAAAAGTCGCGCCTCTGGCGGGAAAATCCGGACCAAGCATCATGCTGCAGCCTTACCCTCATCCCCAACCGGAAAAACGCGATCTGCTTGCAACTGTTGCGATGGCGCTGCTGAAGGATCTGGTTAACGCCTGCCGTACCCTACGTAGCGAAATGAATGTAGGGCCGGGCGAACGCTTGCCGCTCCTCATAAGCGGCAACACTGGAAAACTGTCAGGACTGGAAACCTATCTGCAGTTTCTGGCCCGCCTCGCGGACATCACAATACAACCGCAAGGTTTACCTGATGCGGATGCGCCGGTCGCCGTTGTCGGAGACATCCAACTCATGCTTAAAATCGAAATTGATGTTGTCGCTGAAACAGATCGGCTTAACAGGCAAATCGCCAAGCTGGAAGAAGAACTTGTAAAATCCCGCGCCAAACTGGGCAATCCAGGGTTCATTGACCGCGCACCAGCAGCAGTGGTGGCGCAGGAACAGTTGCGCCTGGAACGCTTTACACTCACCCTCAAGGAACTTCAGGGTCAATTGGACCGCTTGCAAAAGCGGGGCTGATTAATGGCTTGTCAGGGATCCGCTCAGATTTGTGCGATCTGATTTTTTGCTGTTTTGTGCTTTGAGTTCTCTCTTGATTTCCCGGATGCGCGCCTCGACGCTGGAATTTTGATAAAAATCCCCATCGTCGCTTTTCACTGCAATTTGCAATTGATCCAGAGCTGCAGTCAGATTGCCCTGGCGCACGTAAGATTCTGCCAATGCTTCGTGACTTAAAAGCTGTTTGCCAAGATTTGCATATGCTCTGGCCTGCAGGTCGTAGAGATGGTAGTCACTGCGCGACAATGACAGCCTGTTGTTAATGGCTTCCAGGCCTTCCTGGTCCCGATGTGCGTCGAGCAGTGTCTTGATATACCCATAATTGAGCGCACGCTCGTCCGGATAATGATGTAAAGCAGTACGGTAAAGGTTGATGGCTTCGGAGAGGTTTCCCTGATCGTGCACGATTTGGGCACCCAGGCTGTCAAACAATACGTTTGGATGGTACAACGTACGCACCAGCGCAAGGGTACTGGCAGCCTCATCCAGCCTGCCACTACGCCATTGTGCTACTGCCTTGCCATAAAACAATGGTCTGTCTTCCAGTCGCTTGGGGTCGAGCGAGCGCCCATCAAAGTAGCGCATCGCTTCGCGCGGGGTCCCTGTCAGTGCAGCAATTCTGGCACGGATCAGTTGAAAATCCGGGCCGTCCTGAACCTGACGGTAAGGGACATCCTGCAACCGGTCCTGAATTTCGGCAAGACGCTCTGTGGTTAATGGGTGTGTTTTAAGATACGCCGGTGAAGTGCCTTCATAAAACCGGCCATAGCGTTGCAGTTTGCCAAAAAAGCTGGCCATGGCGCGCGGATCATAACCCGACTTGATCAAGCGCTGTATGCCCAACCGGTCTGCTTCGCGTTCGTTTTCCCTCGTAAAGTCAAGCTGTGCCTGTATCATCCCGGCTTGCGCCCCCATTACGGTTCCCATGCTGGCATCAGGATTGCTGCGAGCGGCCAGAATGGCCGCTGCCATGGCCGCCAGTGACAGGGGCATGTTTTTGCTTTGCGCCTCAATCATGCGTGCAATATGGTGTTGCGTGATGTGGGAGATTTCGTGCGCCAGGACTGAAGCCAGTTCGGATTCGTTTTCGGCGGCCATCATAAGGCCCGTATGCACCCCGACAAACCCGCCGGGCAGCGCAAACGCATTCAGGCTTGCATCCTGAATCAGGAAAAATTCAAACTGCTGGCCCCCCAGATCATCGCTCACGGCAAGCAGCCGGTTTCCCACGCTATTCAGAAAATCAACGCTTTCAGGATCATCGAAGTAGACGCGGTCACTTCGAATTTCCAGCATGATCTCACGCCCCAGGGCCTTTTCATCCTGGCTGGAAAACACCGCTGACGAGCTGTCACCCAAATCAGGCAGGTCATAGGCAACAGAACGACCTGACATGCAACAGATCACAAGAAATGCAAGAAGTGGACGCATCTTGCTATGATAACCTGAGTGGCGCATTGTTCCTTTTCCGATTAATCTTCTACTCTATTGTTACAGAGCATTGAACTCTTGTCATGAATCCCACTCTGACCCATTTTGATAGTACTGGCCAGGCCCATATGGTAGACGTGGCCGGTAAAGCCGAAACTCACCGGGTGGCGCGCGCTTCAGGCAGGATTGTCATGCAGCCCGAAACCCTGAACATGGTCAAGGGTGGTTCGGCAAAAAAGGGAGACGTGCTAGGCATTGCCCGGCTTGCAGCCATTCAGGCCGCCAAACGGGCAGCTGACCTGATACCGCTTTGCCATCCCGTTCCACTGACCCGGGTTGCGGTTGAATTTGCCTTTGACCTCGCCGATTCTTCCATAACCTGCGCTGTCACCGCAGAAACCGTGGGTCGAACCGGGGTTGAAATGGAAGCCCTGACTGCAGTCCAAATTGGTTTGCTCACCATTTACGACATGTGCAAATCCGTGGACCGCGGGATGATCATGAGCAACATTCGCCTGCTCGAAAAATCCGGCGGCAAGTCGGGCTCGTGGGCCGCAAATTCTGTGTGATTACAGAAGACCAAGAGCTTCCTTCGCAGCAGCGTGCCCCTCGTCTGCTGGCACGACCCAAACTTCCACCGCGCTATCCGCAGCGTGAATGGGTTGTACGCAGTCTCCATGAGCCGCCAGGTTGTTTTCAGGATGGAGCACAACCCCCAAATAAGCCAGGCGCTGCCCAACCTCACTGCGCAGCAATGCATCGTGTTCGCCAATCCCTCCTGTAAAAGCCAAAACATCAAGGCCTCCGAGGATAGCCGCCATAGCACCCGCCTCACGCACCACTCGTGCGGTAAATAATTCAATTGCACGCTGAGCCTGCTGGTTACCGGCAGCAGCACGCAAGACGCGCAAATCGGAAGACAAACCCGAAACGCCCAGCAGTCCCGACTGTCGGTAGAGCAGCGTTTCAAGACGATCTGCACTCCAACCCTGATTTACCAGATAGAGGACAATCCCGGGATCAAGAGCGCCACAACGTGTTCCCATCACCAACCCATCCAATGCGGTAAACCCCATGGTGGTAGCTACGCTCTGCCCAAGAAGTGCTGCACACAGACTGGCGCCATTGCCAAGATGCGCCATGAGCAAGCGCTCCCGCGCACGCGTGCTGCGGGCTTGCAACGTATCGCGGACATGCTGGTAGGACAACCCGTGAAATCCGTAGCGGCGAATCCCTTCCTGAAACAGCGCCTCGGGCAGGGCATAGCGGGTTTCCTGCTCGGTCATGGACGCATGAAAGGCTGTATCAAAACAGGCAATCTGCGGCACATCCGGCAGCAGGCGCCAAAAGCGGCGAATGCCTTCCAGATTGTGGGGTTGATGCAATGGCGCGAGGGGAATTAATAGCGCAAGTTCCTGCAGCACTGTATCGGTAACACGCACACTGGTTTGAAATCGTGGGCCACCATGGACTACCCGATGAGCAACGGCACGCAGGCGCAGCATTGGTGTGGCTTCGGTCAGGCGTCGGACAAGCGCATCCAGTGCTTCAGCGAAAGCGTCCTCCCCCTGCTGCAGACCCTCCATTTCCCCGACCTGGGTGGCCGTGCCAATCCCCCCCTCTGTCACCGGATAGAGCGCAAACTTGAGTGTGGAAGAGCCTACATTGACCGAAAGGATGCCGTCCTGGGCAGGTGATAAACTCATCAAGGATTACGCCCTGTCATAAATTTCGTGGGTTTGCGTCATGCTCTGCCCTCGCCAAGTGCCTCCATAAGCTTTAATATTAGCATTGCAGCTGGTGATCCCGGTTGCCTGTTCTTATCAACAACCGCTGATCGCGAGGTATTTCGAATGTCCGCACTGCCCGATAACGATAAACAGGAAACCCAGGAATGGCTGGATGCCCTTGAAAGCGTCCTGGAGCTTGAAGGCCCTGAACGCGCCCATTACATCCTGGAACAGTTAATTGATAAGGCTCGCCGCTCCGGCGCTTACCTTCCCTATAGCGCCAACACTGCATACATCAATACCATTCCCCCGGCGCTTGAGGTTCCCATGCCTGGCGATCCGGAAATGGAGCATCGTATCCGCTCGCTCATTCGGTGGAATGCCATGGCGATGGTTGTGAGAGCCAACCGGTCTTCCAGCGAGCTTGGGGGGCATATTGCCAGTTTTCAATCGGCCGCTACCCTGTACGACGTTGGTTTTGACCATTTTTTTCATGCCCCTACAACAGATCATGGCGGCGACCTGATCTATATCCAGGGCCATTCCGCTCCGGGAATTTATGCCCGCGCCTTTCTGGAAGGCCGGATTACTGAAGAACAGTTAAGCAAGTTCCGTCAGGAAGTGGACGGGGGCGGATTGTCCAGCTACCCACACCCCTGGTTAATGCCCAATTTCTGGCAAATGCCCACAGTATCCATGGGCCTCGGCCCTTTGATGGCCATCTATCAGGCCCGCTTCATGAAGTATTTGCAAAACCGCGGTCTTGCCAGGGTGGACAATCGCAAAGTATGGGCATTTATGGGTGACGGGGAAATGGACGAACCCGAGTCCCTGGGCGCCATCTCGCTAGCCACACGCGAGCGCCTGGACAACCTGATTTTTGTGGTGAATTGCAATCTGCAACGACTGGATGGCCCGGTTCGCGGCAACGGCAAGATCATTCAGGAACTTGAGGCAGATTTTCGCGGTGCCGGCTGGAACGTCATCAAAGTTATCTGGGGCGGTCAATGGGACGCCCTGATTGCCAAGGACCGCAGTGGTCTGTTGTTGCAGCGGATGATGGAAGCGGTAGATGGTGAATATCAAAGCATGAAAGCCCATGATGGGGCTTATGTGCGCAAGCATTTTTTTGGCAAGTACCCGGAACTTGCACGTCTTGTTGCCAACATGTCCGATGACGAAATCTGGCGACTTAACCGGGGTGGCCACGATCCGTTCAAAGTCTACAACGCTTATCTTCAAGCAGTGCAGCACACTGGACAGCCTACTGTGATTCTTGCCAAAACCATTAAGGGTTATGGCATGGGAGAATCTGGAGAAGGCCAGAACATTACCCACCAGCAAAAGAAAATGGGGGAAAACGCCCTCAAGCAATTCCGCGACCGTTTCCAGATCCCCATATCGGATGAAGTGATTGCTGAAACACCGTTCTATCGCCCACCTGAAGATAGCCCGGAAATAAAGTATCTCAAGACCCGGCGCGAACAGCTCGGAGGGTATCTCCCTATACGGCATAGCAAAGTCCCCCCACTTAAAGTGCCTGAATTGTCTGCGTTTCAGGCCCTGCTACAAAGCAGTGAAGAACGGCAATTGTCCACCACCATGGCCTTCGTGCGCGTATTGACTGCCTTGACCCGTGACAAGGAAATTGGCAAGTTGGTCGTACCAATCGTTCCCGATGAGTCCCGCACTTTTGGCATGGAAGGCATGTTTCGAAGCCTTGGTATCTATTCTTCGGTTGGCCAATTGTACGAGCCCCAGGATCATGATCAGCTCATGTACTACCGCGAAGATGTCAATGGGCAGATCCTGCAGGAGGGAATCAATGAAGCCGGTGCCTTTTCTTCGTGGATTGCCGCTGCCTCGGCTTACTCCAGCCACGGTGTCACGACTATCCCCTTCTTTATCTTCTACTCGATGTTTGGCTTCCAGCGTATCGGCGATCTGGCCTGGGCTGCCGGAGACATGCGTTGCCGGGGTTTTCTGATTGGAGGTACTGCTGGCCGAACCACGCTCAATGGCGAAGGCTTGCAACATCAGGATGGGCACAGCCAGGTCCACGCGTCATTCATTCCCAACTGTGTTTCCTATGATCCTACCTTTGCCTATGAAGTGGCAGTGATCATTCAGGATGGCTTGCGCCGGATGTACCAGAATCACGAAAACGTTTTCTACTACATTACCACCATGAACGAGAATTATGGCCACCCTGCCATGCCTGAAGGAACACAGGAAGGTATCCTCAAGGGAATGTATTTGCTGCAGAAAGGCGCAAAATCCAAAGGGCCCGTGGTCCAGCTGTTAGGTTCCGGAACAATATTGCGTGAAGTAATTGCAGCCGCCGACCTGCTGGAAAAAGATTGGGATATCTCAAGCAATGTCTGGAGTGCCCCCAGCTTCAATGAACTGGCTCGCGATGGTCAGGCCACGGCACGCTGGAACAGACATCACCCCGATCAGCCACAACGCAAATCGTATGTGGAGCAGTGTCTGGAAAAGACTGCCGGTCCTGTTGTTGCAGCCACTGACTACATCAAGGCCTTTACCGAACAGATTCGTGCATTCGTGCCTCGCCGCTATATCACCCTGGGTACTGATGGCTTTGGCCGTTCGGATACGCGCGCAAAGCTTCGCCACTTCTTTGAAGTAGATCGATACTACGTCACGCTGGCGGCTCTGCATGCGCTGTCGGTAGAAGGTAGCATCCCGGATTCGCGCGTTGTGGAAGCCATCCGGAAATATGGCCTCGATCCGGAGAAACCCCTTCCCACTACCGTCTAAACCATGATTCAAAATCTTGCCGGGAAAATTTCGGGGGTTTTGTTTGGGCCTCCGCGGGACCCGATGGCCCCGGAAACTCGTCACAACATTGCGTTGGTCGCGTTCTTTGCCTGGGTTGGCCTGGGGGCTGACGGATTGTCTTCCTCGGCTTACGGGCCGGAAGAAGCCTTCAAGGCCCTGGGTACGCATACTCACTTAAGCCTCTACCTGGCCCTGGCTACTGCGCTTACGGTGTTTTTAATCTCCACGGCCTACAACCAGGTCATCGAGTTGTTTCCATCAGGTGGCGGAGGATACAAAGTAGCCACCCAGCTCATTGGCCCTTATGCGGGTTTAGTTAGCGGCGCTGCTTTGATCGTGGATTATGTGTTGACCATCGCTATCTCGGTGGCTAGTGGTGTGGATGCCGTATTCAGTTCGTTGCCGGTAGGATGGCAACCCTACAAACTCACAACAGAACTTGGGCTGACGCTTCTACTGATGTTTCTGAACTTGCGCGGAATCAAGGAGAGCATCAGGCTGTTAACACCGATCTTCATAGGGTTTGTAGTAACCCACATGTTCCTGATCATTTATGGCGTTGCAGTGCGCGGAACAGAGCTACCAGGCATCGTATCCCAGACCCTTAACGAGACGAGCACTCTGGCAGGACAGATGGGTTGGGTATTCGTCGCCTCGTTGTTTTTGCGAGCCTATTCGCTAGGGGGTGGTACCTATACGGGGATTGAAGCTGTATCCAATAACATCAACGCCCTGAAGGAACCCCGGGTGCATACCGGCAAGCTCACCATGTTCTACATGGCGCTTTCACTGGCATTTACTGCAGCAGGTATTATATTGCTGTACCTGCTGTGGCAAGCCACTCCCGGCACCGGCGAAACCCTCAACGCCGTGGCATTTCGATCAGTCATAGGCTCGCTCGGCCTGGGTTCGGGCACCTCTTATTTTCTGCTTACGGTCGTCCTGGTTCTGGAAGGGGCACTGCTTTATGTTGCCGCCAACACAGGTCTGCTCGGTGGCCCGGCTGTTCTGGCCAACATGGCCAATGACGGATGGGCCCCAACGCAATTCAGCTCACTTTCCAGCCGATTGGTCACAAAATACGGAATCTTGATCATGGGCTTTGCTGCCATTCTGATTCTGATCTGGAGCAACGGCCTGGTTGATTTGCTGGCAGTACTCTACAGCATCAATGTGTTTTTGACCTTTACCTTATCGTTGCTGGGCCTCTCTGTTTACTGGTGGAAACAAAGAAAACTTCAATCCCGCTGGGTGCCGCGCTTGACACTGTCCCTGGTAGGGTTGCTGGTTGCATGCAGCATTCTGGTTATCACACTGGTTGAAAAGTTTTTCGAAGGCGGCTGGATGACCACGTTGATCACGAGTTCGGTCATTGGCGTCTGCCTGCTGATTCGCTGGCATTACAATGAAACAGAGGCCCAAATGGTCAAGGCCGATGCCCTGCTTGCCGGCTTGTCTGCAGGACCGGTGGCTAATCCGCCGGCACTTGACCCCAATGCCCAGACCGCTGTATTCATGATCAGTCGCTCACGGGGCGCAGGCATGCATACCATCCTTTGGGTTCAACGCCTCTTTCCAAACATTTTCAAAAATTTTGTATTCCTAAGCGTAGGCGCCGTAGACACTCAGAGTTATGGTGGAGAAGGTTCGATAGAAGGTTTACGGGAAGAAGTCCATTCTGCCTGTGATTACTATGTCAATTTTTGCAACCGCAACGGCATTGCTGCCAAGTCCTACGAGGCCTACGGTACCGATCGGGTGGAGGAGCTCACCAAATTGGCACTTAAAGTACGCGAAGAATTTCCAAATTGCGTGTTCTTTGCCAGCAAACTTATCTTTGTGCACGACAACTGGCTGACCCGGATATTGCACAACCAGACCGCTTTAACCATGCAACGTGTGTTGCACCTGCAAGGAATGTTCATGGTAATTCTTCCGATGAAAGTGGACTAATGTGCACGCGCAATCATGGTTGAAAAATCCATGTCACGATTGACCATGATCACGAAAGGATAGCCCCGTTTTATTACAATCACGGGGCCCAGTGCGGCATTTCCGGCAAACCCAACCCTAGCCGTATCCACCAGGATCTGACCTGCAGCATCACCGGCCAGAGTGTTACCAGCCCCGCCCAAAATAGTGACACCCCCTTCTGGCGGCGAGATGATACGTGCCAGGCCTGCCGTCATGAACTGACCGCCAAGCCGCGTCCAGAACCGGTTGTCCACTTCATCCTTCATGCCAGACTGACCTGAGCGATCTGTGGCCTGCATGTCATCCAGATTAAAACTCTCACCACCAGGAAGGATCAAACGATGAAACATTGCCATGATGCGTTCTTGCCCGATGACCACATGCGCGTTGTATTCACCTATAACACGGCTTCCTTTTGGAATGGCCAGATAATTACCATGGATGGAATCGTAGACATCTTCCGTGACCTGTGCCGTGAGCATTCCTGGTAAGTCGCTATTGACCTGGGTGAGCAGGACAGCTGGAATCAGCGAGCCTTCCAGAACTTGTCGCTGGCTGGCTGGTTTGATTGGGATTAAGGGGGTCTGTGCCCGTGGCGGTTTAGCTGGCCCAACAGACTCCTGCATGTTTGCAGATCGCGATTTAAGATTGTCACGCAGGGCAAGATCAACGGGGAGTCGTTTGCCCAGGGATTCAGCGATCCCTGTTGGCTCGGCAGGCAAAGCGTCGTGCACATTTTGGGAAGAGATCACCGGCATTGCCATGGAAGGGCTGGGTATTGCGTCAAGAGCGCGATTAATGGCCAGCATCCGACTTCCAGCCACCAGCGCTTCCCGTTTTTCTGATTCCAGGCGCTGAATGCGCTGAGCTTCCTGCTCAACTTCATTGACCTTGTGTGCCGATTCGGGACTTGCCTCAGTGATTTGTTGCCGCACCAGTTCCTGGTGCAGTCCGCTCATGGATGGCTCTTGACCCAATACAACAGGGTTATCTTCGGATGAGGATTGGGGTCCTGGATGAGCATCAACCTTTGAAAACAAGGACCCCTGAATTGCAAAACCTACAATTACAACCAGTCCTAAACCTCCTGCGACAAACCAGTGCAAATTTCGACGCACTTTGCCAGTGGGATGAGTTGGGTAGGCCTGGTCCGATTCTTCCCATGCACCGCTCATGATGTTTTCCTTTCAATTTCTGTATTGCTCAAAATTTCGATTTGTTATTGGATATAAGAGGACATGTCAGGCCAGTTCTGTTTTCCGGATTTTTTGGCGTACTTTCGGTTGATGACCCTAATTTCGATATTGCCCAGCTTGAGCAACACCTCTGGCATCAGTCGCTGAACCACGAAAAACTCTTCTTTGACAATGTAATTGACCAACACGGCCCCGCTTTCATCAATCATGAAAAGGGCAGGCAACGCTTGGGGCGATCGAATCTTGATCCAGGTAAACCGACCATCATCAAAAACCGTGGTGGGGCGGAAGTCACCTTCGCCTTCAATGTCGTAACCAAAATTAAGTTGCGCGGGGTCCAAGGCTTCGGTTGCAAGCGTTTCGGAAGAAACTCCAGCGGTCGTTTCAACGGTATTCCTTGTCCCGGCTCCTTCGGCATTGCTCCATGAAACCTTTTGAACCCATCGGCCTTGCAGCGTAGTGCTTTTGAAGAGAAGCTGGTAGACGCGACGATCTGTTACCAGCGTACCGGCCGTGAAGAGATCGGCCCTGAGGGGTTTTATAAAAAGGTGGCCGGGCAATTCCTCCACCATCCACTGCACTGTGTCTCCCAGGGCGAGGCCAGTAACCTTCTCGTCAACAGCCAGCTGAATATCTGTGGGCACCCCAGGAATGGTCATGATCGTATATATACTGTTGGGGTCGTAACGGAACACCACCAGGCGCTGATCTGCAGTCGAACCGGTTTCGCTTCCGGCATGCGCAGGGTTGTAGGACAGCATTGGCAAAAGCAACACAATCGTCACGATCATTTCATTCCAAAGCCGCATGATCACTTCTCAAGATCTGAATTAACCAGAAAATGTGTCACAAACAATCCAACTGGATTGCTTAGAAGTTCTTCTTCCGACTTGGGTGGAACAGTCGCAAAATGAATCGTCAATACAAACCTTTCACGATTGGCGATGGGATTGCCCGCATTGCGGCGCTCAGCTGCCACCCTGACCAGCGCCACCTGATCCTGAATCAGCGAAATGCTGGAGATGGCAACTGTGCGCGTCAAAGTTGGATCCCGCTTGAGTTCGGCCATGGGCTCGGTGCGCTGGATCCAGTCAGTAAATTCGACCGTTGCCTTGCTACGGGTTACACGATAGGCCTCAGACAGATATTGCTCGGTGAGATGAGAATCAAGGGTCAATAGCTGTCGTGCCCACTGGGCAATGAAGTAACGTTTTTCTGGAACACCAGGTTGATATTGCTGAGCTGCCATCGGCGCGGGAACAACGGCACCTTCCTCGACTTTTTCCAGGACAAACGGAACAACGGTTTTAAGCGGGGCCATCATCGCCAAAGCGATACAGGCTGCTGTCAACGCCAGCAGCAATCCCAGACAAATAAGAAAGTAACGATTGCGTTCGACGACAGGGGCGCCCTGCACCTCAAACCAAAGTTGTTCTGGGCGCGGATAAACAGCTGGAGGGGCACCCCGTGGTGGAAGCTTTGAATCCTGTTGCCGCGGTGAATCATTAAAACCAAAATATCTGGTCAGCCAGCGGGCCATGAAAGCAACCCTCGTTTAAGTGAGGGTTGATTTCAACATGACCCCGACCATCGCGACTGAAGGAGAAAGACAACCAAAACGTACTGATTCATCAAGTTCCGGGTAGTCGCAATACCAAAATATTTATCTATTTATAATCATAATGTTACAAATCTTTTAGAGAGAATCCAATATTCGTACGAAAGGCTTTATGTTATCTTTACCGCGTTTTGTAGCACTGACCCATGTCACTGCTAATTCATTTCGTGTCGAGGAGATTATTATGGGTAGCATTCTTCAATCACTGGGCCGTACCGTTGCTGCCGGGTTTGTTTTGCTGGTTATCATCGTGGCTATCGTCAGCGGCGGCAACGTCAATTTTGGATCCCATGCATGGATGACTTTTGCCTTCCGCTGGCTGCATGTCACGGTAGCAATTATGTGGATCGGCCTGCTGTGGTATTTCAACTTTGTCCAGATCCCATCAATGCCCAAAATACCCGACGAACAAAAACCCGCCATTTCCAAGGTCATCGCCCCCTGTGCCCTGTTCTGGTTTCGCTGGGCAGCACTCTTGACGGTTATCCTGGGACTTGGCCTTGCATCCATGAATGGTTACATCGGTTCAGCTCTGGGGTTAAGAGCGCCATTCACTCCCATAGGGATCGGGATGTGGCTGGGTTTGATCATGGCATTCAATGTGTGGTTTATCATCTGGCCCAATCAGAAAAAAGTGCTGGGGATCGTTGCTGCGGAAGCTTCAGAAAAAGCCAAGGCGGGCCGGCTGGCGATGCTTGCCTCACGAACCAATACCCTGCTGTCTATTCCGATGATCTACTGCATGGTGGCGCAGCAACACGGCGGACTGTAATCTCCGGTGGCGCCGCACTACACACCTGCCTGAACCACGCACTGGCCTCCGGCCCGGCCCGTCCGCTTACCACCAGCAATTGGCTGGCGCGTGTCAGGGCTACATAAAGCAGGTTGTAGTTTTCACGCTGTTCCAGTCGTTTTTCCTGTGCCAGGCGGGGGGCCCTTGCAGGGCCCCGTTGCTCCTGCGATGGAATTAGAGAGAAATGTTGAGGACGGTCCAGATCGGGTGGCCAATCCACAAGCCATTGACCGCTCTCCGATCGCTGCCGGTATTCGCGCGGTTCAAGCAGCCAGACAACAGGGGCTTCAAGCCCTTTGGCGGCATGTATCGTCATGATCCGTACGGCATCGCCCACTGTCCCCAATTCCCCCTCATCTGGCGCGTCCTCCAGGGACGTTTCAAGATCATCAAGTTCCTGTAAAAACCTTGGAAGACTTGGATAACGTCCGTTATCCAGATTAAGCGCCTGTTCCAAAAAAGCATGAAGGTTGGCTTCAACTGACGCCTGCAATGCAGCAGGGACACACCGTTGGTAGCGCGCAATGAGATCGGACTCACCCAGAATACGATCCAGCAAATCATGAACCGGCAGGTGTGCCGCCCAAGTCATCCAAAGTTCCAACTGGCGTTGGGCTTTGACCAGAACAGCCGACTCTAGCGGCTGATGAAGCCCATGCCACCAATGCTTTGTGTGTGCCAGCAGTAGCAGATCCTCATCACTGGCCATGAAAATGGGCGAGCGCAATACCTGCGCCAACGCCAGGTTGTTACGTGGATTCACCAGGAATCGCAGGAGCTGGCGCAGGTCGTGCACCTCAAGCGCCGCCAAAAGTCCGCCGCGTTGCCGGGTAAGGTAGGGGATTCGTGCGGCACGCAGGGCACGTTCGTAAGGTTCCAGCATTGCCCTGCGCCGAACCAATACGATGATATCCCCATAGCGGGCCGGACGTCGTCCAGCACGGGAATCCTCAATGGTCAGCCCATTGGGGCCAACCCATTGGGCAATTTGCTGGGCAAAAAAATTGCCTTCCCATGTTTCGCGATTCTGTTCTGGCACCTCACGCGGAGTCTCCAGAGGATTGCGCATCTCATGGGAAGAAGTGCTACCGACAACTGGAACCACCTCATCAGCGATTTCAAGCAACTGCACTGCATCGTAAGGCGCGTGAGGAGCTGCTTCGTGTGTGATGAATCGTCCAAAATCAGGCAGCGCGCCAAACGCCCGGTTAACGAGCCCGATGATTGTCGGACCACTGCGACGCGACTGATTAAGGGCAACCCGAAGAGCGCCCCACTCCGTCTCCAGATAGGCTGCGGCCTCATCAAACAGTCGTGCATCAGCCCGCCGAAAACGGTAGATGGCCTGCTTTGGATCACCCACCAGAAATACTGTAGGAGCATGTTCTGCATCGCGTGCCGCTTGCAACCAGGTCTTCAATGTACGCCATTGCAAAGGACTGGTGTCCTGAAACTCATCCAGCAGGAGATGCCGGTACCGGGCATCCAGACGATACTGAAGATATTCAGCTTGCTCGGATGATTCCAGCATGGTGCACACCGACCACTGGATGTCCTGAAATCCGGCCTCGCCCTGACTCTGTTTAAGCGCCATCAGTTCATCAAGATAGGCTTGCCCGACACGAAACAGATGTGCATTGGTCTCCAAAGATGCTTGTTCCAGCATTTGATGGCGTGCGCTTGCCACCTGCTCAAGAATTTTTGCGTGGGCTGCCAAAGCTTCCTCGCCTGCGGCCTTGGCGGCGCCCTGAATATTTAGTCGCGGCCCTCCTGTGCGGGTCCACAACAGGGCAGCGAGGGTATCCAGCGGATCGGTGTTTTGTAGGGCAGCCAGAAGCTGTAATCCCAGCGCGTTCAGTGAAGCGCTGCCTTTGGCCAGGATTCCCGCAAGTTCTGCCACAGCGGCGCCAAAGTTGCGATCTGCAAGCAATTCAGCCGCAGGATTGCGCTCCGATGTGCCCCCCAAATCGGTTCGCAGCGCCTGCGTGGCGTAAGTGACAGGATCAGCCTGCCCTTCTGTAAAAGCCCACCATTCTGCACGCCAGTCTGCAAACGAAAAAATCCAGTTTCTGGTTTTGAACAACCCTTCTCGTCTGAACAACCACTCCAGCGAAGCGCTTACGGTGTCGGGTTTTGGCGTGGCATGCCTGCGCAGCAACTGTTGCCAGGCCTCCTCGCGCAGTCGTTTGGTATCTGGCCCGGGAATGCTGTCGCGTCGTACATTTCCAGACAAAGGCGCATGACGTAACAGTCGCAAAAACCAGACGTCAAAAGTACACACAGTTACCGTAGGACTGGCTAGTAGATACACCTCAAACAACCCACGGGCCTGAGGCAGCATCGTGCGGGCCTGCTCTTTGGTGAGTCCTCGTTCAACTAAAAAATTTACAACGGTATCCTCAGGTTCCAGTGCAAGGAACTTAAGCCACCCCGTGAGACGTTCTTCCATCTCTCGAGCTGCAAAACGCGTAAAGGTTATGGCCAAAATATCTGCAGGCAACACGCCCGCCAGCAACAAGCGCAATATTCGCGAGACCAGCATCCAGGTTTTTCCACTGCCGGCACACGCTTCCACCACCGCCGACACTTGAGGCTCCAGTGCGTCCAGGAAATGAGGGCGCGTCATGTTTTAATGTCCCAATGATCCCGCCGACAAAGCCCGCCAAACTCACAGTGCCGGCAGTCCTGATCCACACCATGCGCCGGCAAGGCGGCTCCCGCCCTAATAGCCTCAAACAAGCTGACAATGCGCTCTGAAACAGCTGCTGCCGTTGCCTGGGGATCAGGGCTGGCTACAATTCGAGGCTCCCCATCATCCAGAAGTAGATAAGCTGCATACGTGACAGGTCGGTCACTTAGCAGCGTATAGACAGCAAGCTGCACATCCTCGCCCTGCTCAATCTCCTTGCCAATTTTTCCGGTAAATCCCTTGAGTTTGTAATCCAGAATCGCAAGCTCTTCATCAGACGCGCCAGTACGCCGATCCATTCGATCCAGCTTCCCTTTCAAAAGAACCTGACCTGTCGTATGGGCTCCCAAAAGGCGTTCTCGCATCATCTCACCCTCAACCCAACGCCACCCGTCCTGTTCCCATGCCATGGCCCATGCAACGTAGGCAGGAATTCTGGACTCCCATCGCAATCCCCAAGCGCGTAGTTCTTCATCGGGAATCTTTCGTTTTGCAAAAACCGAGCGTGTCATCGCCGTTAAACGTTGTACTGCAATATCTGGAGCCATCGCAGATAACTCTGGCGTGGAATGATGAAATTGGTACAGGATTTGATGGATCAGTTGTCCGTAATCCCGTTTGTCTACGGTTTCCTGAATGGTTGACTCGTCACCCAAACCCAGCACGTTAGCCGCGAAAAACTGGTATGGGCAGGCCAACAAACGGTTGTGCCCGCTGGCGGAAAGGGTTGTGGGCACCTCTCGAGCTTGCAGTCTTGGCGCAGGCATCTCTGGAGAACACCCCGAAACAACGGGTGCCAATATAGTTTGGCGCAATCCAAGTAATGGCTTGCCCCAAGCTCTTTGATGAAACGAATCCAGCCGTTGCATGAGTGGCGCCAGAGAGTTGCGTTCCCCGTTGATTTCGCTGCGCCAGGTAATCTTGACAGCGGAGGCCCGCGAGATCAGTTCAATCAGATTGCTGCGGGTTGATTCAAGCACGTCACCTCGTGTAGGCAATCCTAATGCGACACGGACTACGTCCCCAAAATAGGCAGGAAGCGGGATGAACGGAAGATGATCAATATCAGCACCCACCACCAGCACCGCATCGAATGCACGTAAACGCGTCAAACTCAGTTGGGTCATGCATACCGGACTGTCGGCCTGCATATCCGTAAAACTTGCCGCTTCAAATTGCAAATCCAGCGCCCGAACCCAATCGGAGAGGGTAAGCTTTCCCAATGCATGCCGTGAATCCTGGGCAAGCTTATCGAGAATTTCCAGAAGCTCTCGACCTGCAGCATCTTGTGCCAACCCCACAGTCATTCCGCAAGCGTTAAGGCTTAAAATCAAACATTGCAACCACTCAGAGAAACTTCCGGTACTCCGGCCAAGCAAACGAGCTGCTTGTTGCAGCCGGATGATTAGTTCTCGCGCCGATACCACGTCCCCCCGCGAGTCGTCAGCCGTCTGCTCCAGACGTTGGGCCAGCACGTCAAGCCCGGAAATCCAGTTGGTTTGAAGCATGGAGGCTTCCAACACGGCAATCGCACCTTCCCGAACTTCAACGGACCAGTCTCCGCACAGATAGGGAGAATGCAGCAAATCCTGCAAATACCGGTAATACCCCCCGGAACGCACCAGATCCAGCCAGCGCATTACTACTGTACTGGCAGCGGTAGTGGAAAAAGTCCACCCCGATTCATCGCGTATCGCAACACCCTGTCGTTCCAGTATTGCCCGCAAGCGTCTTGATACAACGCGATCCTGAGCCAGAATGGCGATGTTGCTGTAACCCGACAACAGCCATTGCTGAACCTGCATGGCCCCCTGATGTGCCTCACGCTCGATGCTTTCCATGCCCTCCAGGCTCAAGCGCCCTTCAAACGGGCTCTTCTGCATCTTAAGCTTCAGGGAATCAGCACGTTCGGCAAGGCTGCCCGAGACTGGACTGTCCCATGCAACTCGCAACGCGATGGTGCATGGATCTCCTTCCCGGCCCGGCAAAGGATTTTCGATGCGAACCACTTTTATGCGTTCTGCCAGGGCAGCCAGACACTGCGATTCGGCCGGTGTTAATGGGCCCGGCGCGATCACATAACAGATCCCGGATTGTGGTAGTGCTGCCAATCGCGCGAGCTGTTGCTGGTATGCCATGGATGGTGACAATTCCAGAGGATCCTGATTGAGAACCCGCCATAGATCGTGGACTAACCGTGCTTCAAATTGAAACAGCGATGAATTTCGGGCGGCGTAGGCTTGCGCCAGTTGGTTCGAAAACAGTTCCGGATCCTGGGGCATTGAGAATCCCCAATGGGTCAGTTCGTCCACCAGGGCCAAAGCCTCTTGTGCCAGTACCCAGCGATCCTGCTGTTCAAACCAGCGGCGCTCTCGCAATGCGTTGAACACGAGGGACAGGCGTTCAATTTCGGGAACAAGACGACCGGTAAGCGGTTGCTCGCCAGCCCAGTGAGAAAGGGTAGTGACGCGAACAACAGGGGTTGGAAGAAGTGCAGTCAGACGATTCTTGAATGAATCAATGAGGCCAGCGTGCGGTACGAGAACGATAACAGACGCTTCCGGATCCTGCTGCACACCAAGGATGATGTGCCTCAGCGCTACCTCCAATACGTCTTCCTCGTCAGAGGCAATCAATCAGCGTTCCAGAAGATGGGCTTTATTACTGACGGTTTTCCAATCGTCGGCATCAGCAGGTGCTTCTTTTCGCTCAGTGATGGGTTTCCAGAGCTTGCTCAACTCCGCATTTATTGCGGTGAAGGCACGCTGGTTTTCGGGGACGTCATCTTCGGCAAATATCGCCTCTACCGGACACTCGGCAACGCACAGGGTACAATCAATGCACTCGTCAGGGTCAATGACCAAAAAATTGGGCCCCTCGCGGAAACAATCCACAGGGCAAACATCCACACAATCAGTGTACTTGCACTTGATACAAGATTCGGTGACAACATAGGTCATGCCGAAAACCTCCAACAAAACGCTTTCACACAGGGAACGCGGCATTTTAGCAGGAAAGTCTTCATGAAAGCGAAGCCCCCCCTTCCCATCCTTGACTTATTTGGTTAGGATAAGGCCCATTCACTCCCCGTGGCAGTCCGCTGCGGCTCAAACCCAAACGTTTAACTGACTGAACCTGAGGAAACCCCATGATTGAATCCATCCAACACGTGACAGATCATTCATTTGAAACTGATATATTGCAATCTACCACCCCTGTACTGCTGGATTTCTGGGCCGAGTGGTGTGGCCCTTGTAAACTGATTGCCCCCATTCTGGAAGAAGTAGCACGCGACTACAATGGCCGCCTCAAGATTGCCAAGCTCAACGTGGACGACAACCCTGAAATGGCACGCAAATATGGCGTCCGCGGCATTCCTACCCTGTTATTGTTCAAAAATGGCAATGTGGAGGCTACAAAGGTTGGCGCCTTGTCAAAATCCCAACTGAGCGCTTTTATTGACAGCCACATCTGAACGCGTTACTCTGCGCCGCAGCTGTTAGTTCGACGTTATAGTCCCACCGTCCGTTTCTCTGGTATATCCCTGACTTTCACCGTTCCCTTTCGAATCCACAACTCCCCATGCATCTATCCGATCTGAAAACCCACCATGTGACTGAACTGGTGGAAATGGCTGTCAAAAACGAAATTGAAGGCGCCAACCGGCTTCGCAAGCAGGAACTGATCTTTGCCCTGCTTAAAAATCAAGCTAAACGCGGCGAAAGCATATACGGTGAAGGAACCCTGGAAGTCCTGCAGGACGGTTTTGGATTCTTGCGCTCCCCTGAGACGTCCTATCTGGCTAGCCCGGATGACATCTATATCAGCCCCTCACAGATTCGACGATTCAATCTTCATACAGGCGACAGTATTGAGGGTGAAATCAGGACACCCAAGGAAGGTGAACGCTACTTTGCCCTGGTCAAAGTAGACTCCGTTAACGGTGAACCTCCTGAAAATTCCAAGAACAAAATCCTCTTTGAAAACCTGACGCCACTTTTTCCTAATGAACCAATGGTTCTGGAGCGCGACATCCGGGCTGAAGAAAACACTACGGGACGTGTCATCGATATCATCGCCCCAATTGGCAAGGGCCAACGAGGGCTTTTGGTAGCAAGTCCAAAAAGTGGCAAAACCGTGATGTTGCAACATATTGCTCATTCCATCTCGGCCAATTCCCCAGGGGCCCATTTGATCGTACTGCTTATCGACGAACGCCCGGAGGAAGTGACTGAAATGCAACGCTCGGTTAAAGGAGAAGTCGTTTCTTCCACTTTTGACGAGCCGGCCACCCGCCACGTCCAGGTAGCTGAAATGGTCATCGAAAAGGCCAAACGACTGGTCGAGCACAAGCGCGACGTGGTCATTTTGCTTGATTCCATTACGCGTCTTGCTCGTGCCTACAACACAGTCGTTCCCGCATCAGGCAAAGTGCTCACGGGTGGCGTGGATGCCAATGCCCTGCAACGCCCCAAGCGCTTTTTTGGCGCAGCCCGCAACATCGAGGAAGGTGGCTCGTTAACAATCATCGCTACCGCCTTGGTGGATACCGGATCGCGTATGGATGACGTGATCTACGAAGAATTCAAGGGCACGGGTAACATGGAAATCCATCTGGATCGTCGCATGGCTGAAAAACGGATTTATCCGGCCATCAACGTCAACCGTTCTGGTACGCGCCGCGAAGAAATGCTGATCAAACCCGAAGTTTTGCAAAAGATATGGGTTCTGCGCAAACTGCTTTATCCCATGGACGAACTCGAAGCAATTGAATTCCTGCTGGATAAAATCAAAGCCACCAAGAACAACGCAGATTTCTTTGATTCGATGCGACGCGGGTAAGACAAGACGAGGGACACCTGCACCACTTGCAGAAAAATCCCTTTTGAATCATAATTGAAGGCTATTCGCCGTATACCCCGGCGACTTACTTCAGGAAAGGTCATGAAAGCAGATATTCACCCGAAATATGAAGAGGTTACCGTGACTTGCAGTTGCGGCAACAAGTTTGTTACCCGTTCAACCCTGGGCAAACCGGCGCTGTCGGTGGAAGTATGCTCGGCTTGTCATCCGTTTTATACGGGAAAGCAAAAAATCGTAGACACTGCAGGTCGCGTCGAAAAATTTCGGCAAAAATACGCACGCAAGTAACGTCGATCACCGCATCACACGAACAGGCAGCTTGCGCTGCCTTTCTTTTTACGGGGGGTAGCACCACTTGCGATCGCTCCTGTCATCCGAAAAAAACCTGAATTTTGACGGTAGGGCCACTCCGCTTAAAACTGCGTTGTTTCTACTGGTCTGCCTGGCGTGGCTTCTCCCTGGGTTAACCGGGCATACGCCGTGGAAATACGACGAAGCGGTCAGCCAGGGTATTGTACACAGCCTGATTCATGGGGGTAGCTAGCTGTCGCCGGATCTTGCTGGCGAACCCTACCTCACCCACCCGCCCCTATACTATTGGGTCGCTGCTACATTAGTCGAATGGCTGCAGGGGGTGTTGCCCGCCCATGATGCCGCACGGCTGGCCAGTGGCTGTTTCATGACACTCACCATGATTGGCATTGCCCTGGGGGCCCACAGCCTGTTTGGTCCACGCGCCATGCGCGTTTCAGTATTAATGCTGATTGGAAGTGTTGGACTGGTCATCCGAGCCCATGAAATGAGTTCGGACCTGGCCTGGTTGACTGGCATCACCTGGACCATCATCGCCATCCCTTTGGCGCGAACCCGGTCTGCTCTGGCAGGAATTTTTGGTGGGTTGGGGTTTGGTGTCGCCTTTTTGTCCCAAGGGTCTTTGGCCCTGGGCTTATTGCTGCCAATCGTGATACTGACCCCTCTGCTCGTTTCTGATTACCGACCGCAACATTTCCTGCGCTACATCCTGTTATGGATTCTGGCTGCAGCACCGTGCCTCGCGGTATGGCCCTGGGCTCTGTATACCCACGTTCCTCGTATGTTCGGCCTGTGGTGGGCCGTGCTGGGCAACCCCGTCTTGCATCCAACCCTGTGGCTGGCACATGACGCCATTCCAACCTATTACCTGGGAGTCGCGGCCTGGTTTGCCTGGCCTGCTGCGCCGCTGACACTGGGAGTGTTGTGGACCGGGGGAATTCGCGGGCTGGCAAAACCCCAGACTCGCTTCCTGTTATTCGTCTTGCTGGTCATGCTGCTGGTCCTGGGATTTTGCACAACTCCGCGTGAAAATAATGCGCTCCCTCTATTGCTGCCCTTGGCACTACTGGCCAGCGGTGGCATTGATGGCATGCGCCGTGGTGCCGCCAGCGCATTCGACTGGTTTGGAACCCTGACCTTCGGCCTGATTACCACGCTATTGTGGTTGGGGTGGATTGCCCAGCTGACGGGCCAACCTGCACGCATCGTCAACTATCTTGATACCCAGCTGCCCGGCTACCACGTCGCATTTCAGCCTTATGTTTTCGGCGTATCGCTCTTTTTGACCTTGCTGTGGGTAGTCACGATCCTGCGATCGCGCCAATCAGCGCGACGCGCACTGGTCAACTGGACCGTAGGGATGTCTGTCTCATGGATGCTTGTCATGACCCTTTGGCTGCCTTACGTGGAGGCATCGCGCAGTTATCAGGATATGATGCGCTCACTTGCCCGGGCCATTCCACCGCATGCGGGTTGCATCGCCAGCAGCGGTCTGGGTGAACCGCAGCGTGGATTGCTTTATTACTTTCTGAACATTCGTACCCAGCGTCTGGAATTGGGCACCCACACCCATTGCCATTTGTGGCTTGTACAGTCTCGTCCCAAGGAAGCATTCGCAACTCCTGCTGGCTGGAAACTACTGTGGACCGGCGCTCGCGCTGGTGACCGAAACGAGCGTTTCCAGCTTTTTGAATATTGACCCGCTTGTCTTCGTTTCTAACCTCCCAGCAACAAGCTGCGCGCGCAGCCAGCCTGCCGCAACCCTCTTTTGATGGCAGCCTGCCCATCCATCAGGCACGAGACGCGCTATCCCAGGCCATTCACCAGCACCCGATAGTCATCATTTGCGGAGAAACCGGATCCGGAAAAACCACGCAAATTCCAAAGTTGTGTCTTGCTCTGGGGCGCGGTATCGCGGGATTGATTGGCTGTACCCAGCCACGGCGCATTGCGGCGCGAAGTGTAGCTTCACGGTTGGCACAAGAATTACAGACAGAGGTAGGTGCCGTAGTAGGGTATCAGGTGCGTTTTCATGACAAAGTTTCGGATCGGTCGTTTATCAAGGTCATGACAGATGGCATTTTGCTGTCTGAAATTCATCACGATCACCTGCTGCAGCGTTATGACACGATCATCGTGGACGAGGCCCATGAACGCAGCCTCAACGTTGATTTCCTTCTGGGTTATCTCAAGCGCATCCTTCCCCAGAGGCCTGACCTTAAGGTGATCATCACTTCCGCAACACTTGAGTCTGCCCGGTTTTCAAGGCACTTTGATGGCGCTCCGGTTATCGAGGTGTCGGGACGCACCTATCCTGTCGAAATTCGTTGGCGACCGATAGCGGCTTCAGAAGTTGGCGAGATTGATGATAAAGACGCGCGTTCGGCCTTGCTTAATGCAGTGGATGAGTTGTCCCATGAATCTCGTGATGGAGACATTCTGGTCTTCCTGCCTGGAGAGCGTGACATCCGGGATGCGGCCGAAGCGCTGCGAAAGCACCACCCACCCCATACAGAAATTTTGCCTCTGTATGCTCGCCTGTCTTTTGCCGAACAGGACCGTGTATTCAAGCCGTCAGGTGGCCGGCGCATCGTGCTTTCCACCAACGTGGCCGAAACCTCCCTGACCGTGCCTGGCATCCGTTACGTGGTGGACACGGGGCTGGCCAGAGTCAATCGTTATAGCCTGCGCAACAAAGTCACACAACTGCAGGTGGAAAAGATTTCACAAGCCTCTGCGCGCCAACGCGCCGGACGATGCGGCCGGGTTGCTTCCGGCATTTGCATCAGGTTATACGACGAAAAGGACTTCGACGCACGACCCCCCTATACCACCCCGGAAATATTACGTACTTCACTGGCGGCCGTGATTCTGAAAATGGAGTCCCTGGGCATGGGCAGAGTGGAAGATTTCCCCTTTCTTGACCCACCTTCTGCACGCGCCATCGAAGACGGCTATCAGTTGCTAAACGAACTGGGGGCTTTCGACCAAAGCCGCGCCTTGACGGAAATTGGCCGCGAACTGGCAAAATTGCCGATTGATCCCCGTATTGGGCGCATGTTGCTGGCTGCACGCCAAAATGCCTGTTTAAGCGAAGTACTCATCATTGCTTCGGCCTTGTCAGTCCAGGACCCACGAGATCGCCCCCTGGAACACAGGCAGGCTGCTGATCAAAAACATGCCCGTTTCAACCATGAGCATTCAGAGTTTTTGTCCTATCTCAGCTTGTGGCAATTTTTTGAAGAAGCCCTGCAACATAAAAAATCAAATCGCAAGCTGGCCGACCTGTGCCATGACCAATTCCTGTCACTACCGCGTCTTCGAGAATGGCGGGATATTTATAGCCAACTCCACGCATTGGTTGCTGAAATGGGCCTACACCTCAACAGCACCCCTGCCACTCATGAACAAATTCACCGCGCGCTGTTGACCGGGTTACTTGGTCATATTGGGCAACGCGATCCGGAGGACGACAATTACCTTGGACCACGTGGGGTACGTTTCTGGATCAATCCAGGATCCCGCTTGATCAAAGGAAAACCGCAATGGCTGATGGCAGCCGAGCTGACCGAAACGACGCGCCTCTACGCACGTTGCATTGCACGCATAGCGCCCGAGTGGATTGAGCCGGTGGCAGGGCATCTGCTACGCCGCAGTTATTACGACATCCATTGGGATCGCAAGGCAGCCCAGGCCAATGCTTACGAAAAAGTCACTTTGTACGGATTGACGATCGTAGCCAAACGACAGGTACGGTATGGTCCCATCGACCCTGTCGAGGCACGTCGTCTGTTTATCCGACATGCACTCGTCCTTGGTGAGTTTGAAACAAGCGCACCATTCTTCAAGCACAACCAACGCCTGATCGAGGACATTGAAGCACTGGAACACAAAGGCCGGCGTCAGGACGTGCTGGTAGACGAAGACAGCCTGGCACGGTTCTACGATGCCCTGCTGCCGGCAATGGTTTGGAGCGGGGAACGCTTTGAAAAATGGCGCCGTGAGGCGGAACGCGAACAACCCCACCTGCTGTTTCTTGAACGCGCAAAGATCATGCGTCATGATGCACAGCATATTACCGAGGCGCTTTTCCCTGACACCATCCTGTTGGGCGGCCTTGAATGCCCGTTATCCTATCGTTTTGAACCAGGACATGTCATGGATGGCGTCACTGTCTCCATTCCATTGGTCATGCTTGGCAATGTCGAGCCTGAACGTCTGGAGTGGCTTGTTCCAGGACTGATTCGCGACAAGATCACTGCATTTCTGAAAAAATTGCCGCAGCGAATACGGCGCGATCTGGTTCCCTTGCCGTCCTTTGTAACGGCATTTCTGGAGCGCTATACCGAACAATCCGGATCGTTGACGCGCTGCCTGACGGAATTCATCCGTAACCGAACTGGCATCACGCTTCAAGATGATGAATGGAGTGAGGTTCCACAGCACCTGCTGATGAATCTGCGCATCCTGGACGATGACGGACATGAAATCGGTAGTGGTCGCAACCTCAAGGCCCTGCAAAATCAATGGAGCGCTGATGTACGCGCAGCCCTGAGTAAAACCCAGGATAAAGGCTTGACCCGGAGTGGACTGACGTACTGGGATTTTGGTGAATTGCCGATATCACTTACGCTGGAACAACGCGGCTTGAAGGTCCCGGTTTTTCCTGCCGTAGTGGACGATGCAGACAGTGTGTCGGTGCAATTGGTAGAAAATGAATCAACAGCCAACCATTTGACCCACCAGGGGATCCTGCGCCTGTGTCTACTGGAGCTCCATCCCATGGTCAAGGCTGCAGGGCGCTCTATCAGTGGCCTGACTGCGATGGCGCTGCAGTATGCCCTGCTTCCGGGAGCAACAAGCCCTACAGAGCCCCCCACAGAAGCTCTCAAGAGCGAGATCAGTGAACGTGCCCTGCTTGAACTCATTCCTCAATCGAGCGGGATGATTCGCACCCAGGCAGCCTATGAAACCTTGCGTGAACAAGTGCGTAAGCAATGGGTGGCAAAAATCGGCGAAACGACCCAATTGATCCTTCCAGTGCTAAAAACCTATCAGGAAGTCCGCATTGCCCTGGACAAGATTGACCCCTCCCATCAGAAAACAGAGATTGCACAGATCAGGCTTCACCTGGATCAACTTCTGTGTCGAGGCACACTGCGCAATACGGCACATGCACATCTGAAACATCTTCCACGCTATTTAAAAGCGATTCTGGTCCGTTTGCAAAAGTTACCCGATGATCGATTGGGCGATGCTGAAAAAAATCGCCAGTTGTCAGAACTACAGCGGGCCTGGTCACAGCTTCTGGATTTTCATGGCCACTCTGACAAACTGGATGAGTTTCGCTGGATGCTGGAGGAATTGCGCGTGTCGCTGTTTGCCCAGGCACTCAAAACGCCTTATCCCGTCTCTGTAAAACGCCTGCAAAAGCACCTGGAAGCGATAAAGCGTGATGGGTTGTCACACAAAGACAAGTTATAATGCACAACCCCGTGCAAGGAGTCTTTCCATGAAACCGTTTTACCCTGTACTGATTGTTACAACTCTTCTGGCACTGGCCTTTCAGTCCCAGGCAGACACCACCCAAAATCGGACACAAACCATGACTTTGAACGGAATGACAATTATCGATAATCACATCGGAAAAGGCGCTGTTGCCAAAAATGGCAACACCGTTGTAGTCCATTACACCGGATGGTTATATGACCCTACCGCACCCGAAAACAAGGGACAGAAATTTGACAGTTCGGTTGATCGAGGAGAACCGTTTTCATTCATGCTAGGCGCTGGGCGCGTCATTCCCGGATGGGATGAAGGCGTTGCAGGAATGCAGGTGGGTTCAAAACGCACCCTGGTCATTCCACCGGAATTGGGCTATGGAAATCGCGGCGCCGGTCGAGTCATTCCACCCAACGCGACCTTGATCTTTGACGTAGAACTATTGGATGTGCACTGATCCGTACAACACCACATGGACCCGATAAGGTCCATGAGCACCAATCACAATGGTCTGTTCGATGTCGGCTGTTCGCGATGGACCGGAAACAAAATTAACGGCTCGAGGTGGCGCTCCCCGCTCGCTCTTCATCAGCGCCAACGCTTCTTCCATGCCAGATACGATGCGCTGTATATCCAGAATGGCAATATGGGTTTCGGGCAATAGACTGACGGCTGCCGGGCTATCCGCACCTGATAACAGCATCAACGTCCCCGTTTCTGCAATAGCGCAGAATGCACCGGTTACACCGACAAGGTCATCGGCTTGTGCCCCTCTTGCTGCAAGCAGCAATCCGGCACGCTCCCATTCCAGAGCACGCAATTCGGGCCACACAACTCCTTTCTGCGGCAGTGCCTTTTCTTTTAGATAACGTGCAACGGCGTCTGGAACCTCTGATAAAGAAGTAACACGGTCCACACTGGTTCCAAGCTTTTCAGAGCGCTCTTTAAAACGCGCCACATGGTCAATCCAGTGATAAGTCGGACGCGGGCCACGGGGGTTTTGCCTGATGTACTCCTGAACCGCAGGACGCTCGAGGCCGATTCTGTCACCCGACAGACCAAGTCCTCGACGCACGCGGGACAAAATATTATCGCGGGCACTCATGAGCGCCTCTTCCGGTATAGTTCACGAAATGTTTTTCCCTGTGGTGCCGGCATGTCGCGGCCATCGGTCCAGCCATCCAACCCGGGCAGGTGATGCAATAACTTTTTCTTTCCGCCCAACAGGCTTAGCACTCGAACACCCACCTGCGTCATCAGGGCATACAAGCGAGGCCGACTGGCCATTCCCCGCCATAGCCGGATGAACAAGCGTTCATGCCAGGGGCGCAATCCTTGTTCCAAAGATTTTTCACGCAGCACTCGCATCAACTCAGGCAAGGGAATTTTGACCGGGCAGACCACCTGACACGCGCCACACAAAGTAGAGGCCTGGGGCAGATCGCGCGCATTTTCAAGGCCTACATAGGAGGGAGTCAGGACTGAACCAATGGGGCCGGGATACACCCACCCATAGGCATGTCCCCCAATGTTTTGATACACCGGGCAGTGATTCATGCAAGCCCCGCAGCGAATGCAGCGCAGTGCCTTCTGCATTTCAGTTCCCAGCAAACCCGAACGCCCGCTGTCCACCAGAATGATGTGGGACTGCTCGGGGCCATCCAGATCGCCCTCACGGCGCGGGCCCGTAAGTACCGAAACATAATTGGTAATGGATTGCCCAGTGGCTGAGCGTGTCAGAAGCCGCACAATCGTGGAGAAATCATTGAGTGTGGGCAAAACCTTTTCAATGCCGGTAATGGTTACATGAATTCTTGGCAAGGTGGTTACCATTCGTCCATTGCCCTCGTTGGTAACAATCACGACCGATCCGGTTTCGGCAATCAGGAAATTGCCACCCGAAATTCCCATTTCTGCCGACAGAAAATGCGGGCGCAGCTGTTCCCTGGCCTCGCGACAGAGTGCAGGAATATCCGTTTGACGCGGTGTATGATGGTTTTCGGAAAATAATGCGGCAACTTCTTCCAGGCTTTTGTGTATGGCTGGTGCAATAATGTGCGAAGGCGGCTCGTGGGCCAACTGCAAGATATATTCACCCAGATCCGTTTCGATGGCCTGAATACCTACTGCTTCTACGGCATCATTCAGACCCGATTCCTCGCTGACCATCGACTTGGATTTGACGATTTTTTTTATGCCATTGGCTTGTGCGATTTCGATCAGGATGCGATTCACATCCTGCGCTGTCTCCGCCCAATGAACCCGTGATCCGCGTGCCAGTGCTTGCTCCTCAAATGCCATGAGGTAACTGTCAAGGTTTGCAAGGCTTCGATCGCGAATCGCTGCGGCGGCAATCCTGATCGTTTCAAGGTTGTCCACTTCAGTCATTACGGCAGCCCGTGCTTCCACAAACCGCCCCCCAAAACGCTTCATGTTTCGCTGAAGCAAAGGGTCGATCAGCTTGCGACGAACATTGCCCTTAAATGAAAACGATGTGAGTTGCATCAACCCTGATCCGATTCGGGGCCAGCCAGCACTTCGGCCACATGAAGTACCTGGGTCGTATCATCACCCAGACGCCGCAAGCGTCCTTCAATATTGAGCAGGCACCCCAGATCCCCCCCCACGATGGCATCTGCCTTCGTCGTCAGGGCGTCCTGGCATTTGTTGTCTGCCATCCGGGTGGCAATTTCCCCCAACTTGATGGAAAACGTTCCACCAAAGCCGCAACAAACTTCAGGTTTGTTCATTTCATGCAAGTGCGCGCCAGCAACCTGTTCCATCAACTGTCGCGGTTGGTGCTTGACACCCAACTCACGCAGTCCGGAACAAGAGTCATGGTAGGTGATGGTGCCTTGAAAGAAGCTGTCCAGACGTTCCACTTTCAATACGGTAACCAAAAAATCAGTCAGTTCGAAAGTGCGTTGTGAGAGTGCATTGACTCGCTGCTGAAGCGCGTTATCATCGGGAAACAATTCACCGTAATGGCAACGGATCATCCCGGTACATGAGCCACTGGGAGCCACAACGTAATCAAAAGATTCAAAGTCGGCGAGAAACCGACGCGCCATGACGCGACCCGATTCGCGATCCCCGGAATTAAAACCCGGTTGCCCACAACAGGTCTGATTTGGCGGCACCACGACTTCACACCCGGCGTTCTCGAGCAATTTCAGGGTGGCAAATCCTATCCGAGGACGCATCATGTCCACGAGACAGGTTACAAAAAGACCTACACGCATAGGGAATCCTGGCTTGGGTCAGAGCTGCCCGACGGTCACCTGATTATGGGTTTCCAGCCACTTGCGAACGCGATTGGCGTCACCTATCCGGGCATATCGTCCACGGGAATCGAGCAACACAATGACCATCGGATGGCCGTTGATTGTGGCCTGCATGACCAGACACTGCCCGGATTCATTGATAAACCCGGTTTTTGACAGCCCAATGTCCCAGTCCGAATGGGCAATCAATGGGTTGGTGTTGTGAAACACAACCATTCGACCCCGAAATCCTACAGGGACCGATACGGAAGCCGTTGTCGTTATTTCGTGGATGCGCGGATACTGAATTGCCGTCTGTACCAGAATGGCCAGATCGTGGGCAGTGGAAACGTTGTTGCCATTGAGTCCGGAAGCGTCTTCGAAATGGGTGTTTGCCATTCCCAGACGGGCAGCTTCAGCATTCATGCGCTGGACAAATGCCTTGGTCCCTCCTGGATACGAACGACTCAGTGCCGAAGCGGCCCTGTTTTCCGAAGCAATCAAAGCCATGCGCAAAAAATCCAGACGGCTGGCATGCACTCCGACACGCAAATGGGAGCGGGTAAAGCGCAGGTTGTCCACGTCCTCTTCGGTTACGGTGATCTGCTCATCAAGATCCTGGCCGGACTCCAACACAACCAATGCAGTCATGAGCTTGGTGATGGAGGCAATGGGGTGAACTGGATCGGGATTTTTTGAATAGACAACCCGCTGGGTTGTCTGATCGATGACCAGGGCAGTAGATGACCGCAGGTCCATACCAGAAGGATCTGTTGACGTGGTTACGGCATGATGGGTTGCGTGATGTCCGGCCTGCGCGGTAGATACCCCTCCTGCAAGCAGAGCCCACAGAGCCAGCCCGTACCCAATTGCGCTACCTTTTACTTGGCTCATCTTCCTCCCTGCACTGTCGTGGCCATAACAATACATAAAATCATTTGGTTACGCAACATTATTCTGCTTTTGCTGCAAGATCCACATTCGGGCATAGGCGCCTTCGGCCGCCAGAAGCTGTTCGTGGCGCCCCCGTTCGACGATTCGACCCTCCTCCATAACCAGGATCTGGTCGGCGTCAACTACGGTGGAGAGGCGGTGCGCAATGACCAGTGTCGTGTGTTGGCGGGCAATAGAAGCCAGTTCGGCCTGAATGTCCTTCTCGGAACGAGAATCCAGGGCAGAGGTGGCTTCATCAAATACCAATATCTGGGGTCTTTTCAAAAGCGTGCGGGCGATAGCCACCCTTTGCTTTTCGCCCCCGGACAGCTTGAGGCCGCGCTCACCGACCAGCGTGTCATAGCCATCTGGTAATTTTTGAATAAAATCATGGATATGTGCCGCCTGAGCGGCTTGTATCACTTCTTCACGGGATGCCTCGGGGCGACCATAGGCAATGTTGTAGTAGACGGAATCATTGAACAGGACCGTGTCCTGGGGGACGATGCCAATTGCTGCGCGCAGGGATTGCTGGTTTACGGTACGAATATCCTGACCATTGATCAGGATTCTTCCCCCATTGACTTCGTAAAAGCGGAAAAGCAGCCGCACCAAGGTAGATTTTCCTGCACCGCTTGGTCCAACAACAGCCACTTTGTGTCCCGTGGGAATCTCGAAATCCACCTGCTTTAAGATCGGTCGCCGAAGATCGTATGAAAAATCGACGGCTTCAAACCGGACCGCTCCCTGTCCCACCACCAAATCAGGAGCACCGGGAACATCGCTTACTTCGGTATGAACAGTAAGCAGGCGAAACATGCGGTCCATATCGGCCAGGGCCTGCTTGATTTCACGGTAAATGACACCCAGAAAATTAAGGGGGATGTATAACTGCAACAGCAGGGCATTGATCAGCACGAGGTCGCCCACCGTCAGTCGCCCGGCAACCACCCCATCGGCTGCCCTGGCCATCAACACCACCGAACCGATGCCAATAATCAGGCTTTGCGCTACATTGAGCGCTGCCAGCGAAGTCTGGCTTTTGACTGACGCCTGTTCCCATTTCCGTAAATTTTCGTCATAACGCTCGGTTTCCCAGTCTTCATTACCAAAATACTTGACCGTTTCATAATTGATAAGGCTGTCGATAGCACGCGTATTGGCTTTTGAGTCCAGTTCATTCATGCGACGCCGAAATGCCGTGCGCCACTCGGTGATGACAATCGTCATTGCAATATAGATGACCAGTGTCACGAGAGTAATCACGGCAAACCAGATATCGTATTTCCAGGCCAGGATCCCGCCAACCAGTAACATTTCCACCAGGGTAGGCACGATACTGAACAGGGTAAAACGCATCAGGCTTTCGATGCCTCGGGTACCGCGTTCGATGTCGCGTGACATGCCTCCTGTCTGGCGCTCAAGATGAAAGCGCAGATTGAGTGCATGCAAATGCCGGAACACCGCAAGGGCAATACGACGAACAGAGCTTTGCGTAACTTTGGCAAACACGCCATCGCGCAGTTCGTTGAAAAATGTCGTGGAAAATCGCAGCAACCCGTAACCGACAATCAGCAGGGCCGGCACTGCCACCAGTACGTGGGTTGGTTCAAGCCGATCAATGATTTCTTTTAGCGCCAGCGGAACACCCACATTGGCTACTTTGGCCAGTAACAGGCAAAGAAACGCCAATCCAACCCGCCCCTTAAACTCCAGCAAGTAGGGCAGCAGGCTGCGGATAGCGCGCCAGTCTCCACCTGTAAAACGGTTAGGCGAAAGAGGTGTGGCAGGACTTCCGGGGCGAATGCGCATGTTTGTGCTATTCACTCATCAAACGCGCTGGATGCAGGCGGCGCTCGGAAGTCAGCTCGCAAATACCCAGAAATCGGTCAACAGGCGTGTACACCCGAAAGCGTTGCCCAGGCGTTCCTGCAACAAAATCACAGGGCAATCCACGGCCCTGTCGAATGGCCAAACTCTGAGTGTCGTCCAGATCAATACGCGGCACGCCAGACAATAAAGTGTCGGCGGGAAGCAGACACTTTTCCCTCTCGCTCATGGAGAGTGCTTCAAGTTGTTGGAGTGTCACAGCGCCCTGCAGTGCAAAGGGGCCGGTTTCAGTACGTCGCAGTCCACAAAGATAGCCGCCGCATCCTAGCGCTTCGCCTATATCTGCGGCCAGTACCCGGATGTAGGTTCCCTTGCTTACCTTGAGTGTAAGCGTCAACGTTTGGCCATCCCAAGCTTCAAGCTTCTGTTCCAGCACTTCGATGCGACGGGGAATCCGGGCAACCTCAAGGCCGGCACGGGCATAGTCGTAAAGAGGTCGTCCTTGCACTTTCAATGCTGAATGCATGGGGGGACACTGGAACTGAACTCCCTCAAAGCGGCGCAGAACAGATTCAATTGTTGCAAGCGTCCCCATAAAGGGCTGCACCGGGGTGATCTGGCCTTCACCATCTCCGGTGGTACTGTGGTAACCCAACCTGATCTGAGCCTGGTAGGTCTTGGGAGCATCCAGCAACCAGCCGGAAAATTTGGTGGCTTCTCCCAGGCAAAGGGTCAATAGCCCAGTTGCGTGCGGATCAAGCGTTCCCGTGTGGCCCGCCTTGCGGGCTGACAAAAGATACCGCGCACGTTGCAAAGCGGCGTTTGAAGACAATCCGAAAGGCTTATCGAGCAACAGGACGCCGGTGATATCTCGGCGAGGTAAAACGGCACCATGCTCAGCGGAGCTTTCAGGATTGGTGATGTTGTGCATCCGAAGCTACCGCCTCATCAATCAAGCTGGATAAAGCAACAGCGCGGTCAAGGGTTAGATCTTCGAGAAAATGCAATTGCGGCATGGTACGCAAAGTCATGCGGCGGCCCAACTGACGACGCAGAAATCCGGCCCCTTCCTGCAAGGCTTCAAGAGTTCGCTTCAGAGATTCCTGTCCCTGAAGCGAACTGACGTAGACCTTGGCATGTGCATAATCGGCAGACACTTCAACCGCGGTAACGGTAACCATCCCCACCCGCGGGTCTTTAACGTCACGCCGAATCAAATCAGACAGATCTTTCTGGATCTGATCGCCTATGCGGCGACTGCGCGGATATGAGTTCAAGAGAAAGCCTCCGGTCTAGAGCGTCCTGGCCACTTCAACCACTTCGAATGTCTCGAGCTTGTCGCCCACCTGGATATCGTTATAGTTTTTGAGGGACAAACCACATTCAAACCCCGCCTTCACTTCCCGGACGTCATCCTTGAATCGCTTGAGTGAATCGAGCTCGCCGGTATGGACCACCACGTCATCGCGGAGCAGCCGCACTCCGGAACCACGCTTGATGTTTCCTTCCAATACATAGCAACCAGCCACCGCACCCACCTTCGAAATGCGGAAGACTTCGCGAATTTCCACCAAGCCGGTAATATTTTCCTTGCGATCTGGCGAAAGCATTCCGGACAACGCAGCCTTTACTTCATCCACTGCGTTATAGATGATGTCATAGTAGCGTACGTCCACACCGCTGCTGTTGATCAATTTGCGCGCCGTTGCATCAGCACGGGTGTTAAACCCGATGATGACCGCCTTGGATGCAAGGGCCAGGTTGACATCCGACTCGGTGATGCCACCGACCGCAGCATGAACAATGTTAACCCGCACCTCATCCGTTGAAAGTTTTTGCAGGGATTGGGTCAGGGCTTCATAAGAACCTTGTACGTCGGCCTTGATGATAAGCGAGAGAACCTTTACACCGCCTTCTGTCATCTGATCGAACATGTTTTCCAGCTTTGCTGCCTGCTGTTTGGCCAGCTTGACATCGCGGAATTTGCCTTGGCGGAACAGCGCAATTTCGCGGGCCTTGCGATCATCGTTAAGCACCATCACATCTTCTCCGGCAACAGGGACTTCAGTCAGACCCTGGATTTCTACCGGTATGGATGGACCTGCCTGTTCCACGGGGTGGCCCGCCTCATCAAGCATTGCGCGTACCCGGCCATAAGAGGCCCCTGCAAGGACCATGTCTCCTCGCCGCAAAGTACCTGACTGCACCAGTATCGTGGCGACTGGACCGCGCCCCTTGTCCAGTCGGGCTTCAATGACAATTCCCTTGGCTGGCGTATTCTTTGGAGCCTTGAGTTCCAGCACCTCGGCTTGCAGCAGGACAGATTCCAACAGCTTGTCGATGCCTTCTCCTGTTTTGGCCGAAACCTGGACAAACTGGGCATCGCCGCCATATTCTTCGGGGAGTACGCCTTGCAAAACGAGTTCGCTCTTGATGCGTTCGAAGTTGGCCTCCGGCTTATCCATTTTATTCACGGCTACCACTACGGGAACATGGGCTGCTTTGGTGTGGTGTATGGCTTCGATGGTTTGTGGCATGACCCCATCATCGGCGGCCACGACAAGAATTACGATATCGGTGACTTTGGCCCCGCGTGCGCGCATGGCAGTAAAAGCTTCGTGTCCTGGAGTATCCAGAAAAGTCACCATGCCACGTGCTGTTTGTACGTGATAGGCGCCGATGTGTTGCGTAATGCCGCCCGCCTCCCCACTCGCAACCCGGGTGCGCCGAATGTAATCAAGCAATGAGGTCTTGCCATGGTCCACATGGCCCATGACAGTCACCACAGGTGCACGGGGTTCGAAAATTGCGTCTTCGTGTTCGCCGCCTGTTTCAGCCAGCAAGGCCTCAGGGTCATCAAGCTTGGCCGGCTTCGCCACGTGCCCCAGTTCTTCCACCACGATCATGGCCGTTTCCTGGTCAAGAACCTGATTGATGGTAACCATCATGCCCATCTTCATCAGGGTCTTGATGACTTCTGCGGCCTTGACAGCCATTTTTTGTGCCAGCGCAGCGACAACAATGGTCTCCGGCACCAAAACTTCATGCACGATGGGTTCGGTAGGCGCCGAAAAAGCATGTGAACCCTCATCGGTTTTGTGGCTCTTGGCATGGCGCGCCTTGGGGTCGCGCCACGCGGTACTACTTCCAACATCTCCCCTGGTTTTCAAGCCCCGTCGCTTGTTGCCGTCATCCATCCAGGTGGTGGGTTTCTCGGCTTTCTTGCCGCTTTTCTTGGGAGAAGCCTTTTCCGCTGCCTTGGCAGCGGGACGATGTAATGTTCCCGTCTTTTCATCCGGTTGAACTGCAGTAACCTTGTCTGACTGGGCACGTGTTGCAGCGGCCTCTGCCTCAGATAAAGCCTTTTCCTCGGCCTCTTTTTTGGCCCGGGTGCGGGCCTGCTTGTCTGCAGCATCCGCAGTCTGACGTGCTTTCAATTCAGCCTGGCGATGTGCTTCCTTGCTACGCAAAGCGCGCTGTGCCTCACCGATGTGATTGGCAGGGGTCGCAGTGGCCTCGGGGGTTGCGACGACTTCAGGGGCGTCCTTCGCCCGGCCTTTTTTGGTTTCGGGTGCGACAACTTTCTCAACTGTTTTTGCAGGCTCGATCTGGTCACGGAGCTCGGGCTCGGGTGCCAACGCAACTGGAGCTTCTTTTGCCTCTTCGTCAGGAGGGCCCAAGACCTCAGCACTGTCACGTTTTACCAAAACACGTTTTTTTCGTACTTCCACCTGGATGGTGCGTGCCCGACCCGTGGCACTATCTGACTTCTTGATTTCGCTGGTCTGTTTGCGCGTCAATGTAATACGCGTTTTGGGCTCAGAGCGTCCGTGCTGCTCTCGCAAATGATCGAGCAGTTGTGTTTTGTCCTTTTCGCTGATGCTATCTGCCGCGGTCGACTTGTTTACCCCTGCCGCCTTCAGCTGTACCAACAGCGTTTTTGGGGTGACTTTCAATTCGACTGCAAGATCAGCCACCGTTGCTTTTGCCATTCAAATTCTCCGATACCCTCACTCAAATAGCGGCGCACGGGCCGTCATGATGAGTTCCTTGGCGCGTTCTGCGTCGATTTCTGTCAGCTCTGATAATTCGTCCACTGCCAGGTCTGCCAGATCCTGTATCGTCTTGATCCCCTTGGATGCAAAGAGGAGAGCCGTATCCGGATCCATTCCTGCCATGCTTTGCAAATCCTCGGCCGCATGAGCAACCTGCTCTTCCGAAGCAATCGCTTCTGTAAGCAACGCGTTGCGCGCACGGCTTCGTAACTCATTGACGGTGTCTTCGTCGAATGCCTCGATAGCAAGCATTTCGTTGATGGGGACATAGGCCACTTCTTCCAGGGAGCTGAATCCTTCCTGGATCAGGATATCCGCAACCTCTTCATCCACATCAAGACGCTTGACAAAAAGATCACGGATTTTTGAAGATTCGGCGGCGTCTTTTTCGTGCGCCTGATCTTCGGTCATGATATTAAGTGTCCAACCCGTCAATTCGGAGGCAAGGCGCACATTCTGGCCGTTACGGCCGATGGCCTGGGCCAGCTGCTCCTCATCGACCACCACATCCATGCTATGGCTTTCTTCATCCACCCGGATGGAGTTAACCTCGGCAGGAGCCAAGGCATTGATGACGAACTGGGCCGGGTCTTCCGACCAAAGGATAATATCCACCCTTTCGCCCCCCAACTCTGCCGTGACCGCTTGCACACGCGAACCACGCATTCCCACGCAGGTTCCGATGGGGTCGAGACGACGATCATTGGATTTGACGGCAATCTTGGCACGGATACCAGGATCACGGGCGGCTGACTTGATTTCCAGCAACCCTTCCTCAATTTCCGGCACTTCCAGTTCAAAAAGTTTGATGATGAATTCAGGTGCGAGGCGCGACAAAATAAGTTGCGGACCCCGCCCACCACGCTCCACCCTGGACAGGTAGCCGCGAACCCGGTCACCAATGCGCAGGTTTTCTCTCTGGATCATCTGGTCGCGCGGCAACAACGCCTCGATGCGCCCAGATTCGATAATGGCGTTTCCACGATCAAGGCGCTTGACCGTGCCAGTGACAAGACTTTCATCACGCTCCAGAAAATCATTAAGTATCTGCTCGCGCTCAGCATCTCGAATTTTCTGGAAAATCACCTGTTTGGCCGCTTGTGCCCCAATCCGGCCAAAATCAATGGGTTCGAGCGGCTCTTCGATGATATCGCCAGGCTGTGCATCGGGCTTGCGCAAAACCGCCTGAGATAAGGGAAGTTCCTGGAATTCTGACAACCAGTCGGCATCGTTAACGACACGCCACCTCCGAAAGGATTTGAAATCCCCGGTTTCACGATCAATCTCGACACGAACATCGATATCTTCCTCGCCGTGTTTTTTTCGGGTAGCCGAGGCCAATGCCATTTCCAACGCGATGAAGACGATGTCGGCATCGACATTCTTCTCACGGGCCAGGGCATCCACCAGCATCAGCACTTCCTTACTCATAAAACCTCCAGTCAAATCTCGGGTACGAGGTTGGCCCGGTCAATCCCGGCCACCTCAAATTCAATGGCAACGCCATCTACATCCAATATCAGTGCGTCATCTGAGGCCGAGACTATGCGCCCGACAAAATTGCGTCGTCCATCCTTTGGCAATTGCAAGCGCAACTTGACCTCGCGCCCGGCAAATCGGGAAAAATCAGCAGCCCGCTTAAGCGGTCTGTCCAGCCCGGGCGATGACACCTCCAGCCGATCGTAGTCAATGCTTTCCACGGCAAACAGTCGGGTAAGCTGATTACTGACCCTCGCGCAATCTTCGACCCCAATACCCCCAGGACTATCTATGAATACGCGCAGCAAACCCCGTCCGGCACGCTCGAAGTCCACAAATTCGTAGCCCAGGCCAGTCACGGTTTTTTCGATCAGGCCTGCAGCCTTCATCCGGACTTAATCTCCCACTGATGCCTGTCAGCAAATAAAAAATGGGCTCAAGGCCCACTTTTGTTTCGACAACTTTTCCAGCAATCGGGAGATTATAGCTTATTTACCAACCAACTGTCCAGAAAGTGCACAGCCCAACTGACTCCGAATCCAGTAATATCCGAGCCGACGGCACCGAGCCCACCTTCATGTCGGGAAGCTGAAAGATCCATGTGCACCCACGGCCGATTCGCCGTAAAACGGGACAGGAAACGCGCTGCCAGAATGTGATCGGCTGCCCCGTCCATCGTGCATTGCTTGATGTCAGCCACTTTGCTTTCGAGCAGGACATCGTAGTCGGTGGCCGATGGAAATACCACCACCCTCTCTCCCACGACATCCCCAACCGCCACAGCCAGTTGCGCAAGGTACACATCACTGGCAAAAACACCGCTGAAACGGCTTCCCAAAGCGGTATGCATACTTCCGGTAAGGGTAGCAAAATCCAGCATGAGATCGGGGTGCCGCCGTGCGGCAAGAGTCAGGGTGTCTGCCAAAACCAGGCGGCCTTCGGCATCGGTATGAACAATTTCTATGCTGGTTCCGTTAAGCGCCGTCACCACATCATTCTGTTTGTAAGCCTCTGGACTGATGTGGTTTTGAGCTAGCGCCAGCCAACAGTCCACCACAAGCGGCATACGCAGGCGACTTATGGCCGACAGGATACCCAGTGCCACAGCAGAACCATTCATATCTTCATGCATGCCGTACATGTACCTGGCGGGCTTGAGATTATGTCCACCAGTATCAAAACAAATCCCTTTTCCTACCAAAGCAACCCTTTTGCGGGCTCCCGGCCCCCGATACTGCAAATGCACGATTGCACCATCGGCTGGAGTGCTGCCCTGGGCAACGGCAACAAACGCGTTGGCCCCCATGGCTTTAAGACGCGCAACCGGATATTCGGTAAGCCGCCAATCCCGACTGCGCGCCAAAGCACGAATGTATTGCCGATATCGCCCCGGCGTCAGTTCGTTGGGAGGCAATAAGGTCAAAATACGTGTCAGCGTATTGGCCTCGGCAACCGCACGGGCCGCTTTAAAACGATCATCTGCAAGGGCGACGCCATGCAAAAACAGGGTTTGAAGACCGGGTTTGACGACATTTTTCCAGGTTGGCAAAGCAACCCCGTTAAGCCAAACCACATGCAATGCTTGCCCCGCCACGTCAATCCGGTTTGCCTGCCGACCCGTCAGCACTAGCGCCATGGCCTTGGGTCGCTCTTCAAGCAGGGGTTTAAGCGCCTTGCACAGGGCAGACTGTTGTTCAAACCGTGATCGCGCCGGATTCAGCCAGATCCAGGACAACAACGGGCCTTCGGCAAGCGAACCCACGACTGGGGTGTGCTGCAACGAGTCCAGAGCTTCCCCGCGCCGCTTCATGATCTCCAGCATCACACCAAGGCCGGGGATGTCCTGCCCCACCCGGGGTTTCTCGGTCAGAACAATGAGCCCATGACGAATACCCTGCCGGCGCCAACCGGACACAGGGCCTGAAAGCGGTTTAAGCCGAGCCAGCTGCAGCTTGGGGTTGTCTATAACGGTAGCCTGATGTCGAATCGTTGCCATAAAAGCCATGGGCGATGTTGTAACGGGGGGATGGTATCATGCTCCCATGCAACAGTACCTCCAGTTTATCAGCGACATCCTTGATCGCGGAGTCACCAAAGCCGATCGGACCGGCGTAGGAACCCTTAGTGTGTTTGGATACCAGATGCGCTTTGATTTACGCGCAGGCTTTCCGCTTGTCACAACCAAAAAACTGCACCTTCACTCCATCATTCATGAATTGATCTGGTTTCTGTCAGGCGACACCAACATTGATTACCTCAAGCGCAATGGTGTCACCATCTGGGACGAGTGGGCAGACGCCAAGGGAGAACTCGGTCCGGTCTATGGAAAGCAATGGCGCCGCTGGGAAGCCACAGATGGGCGTGTCATCGACCAGATAAGCCAGGTTGTACAACAAATTCGGACTCAGCCCGATTCACGGCGCCTTATCGTATCGGCATGGAATGTAGGGGATGTGGACCGGATGGCCTTGCCACCCTGCCATTTGCTGTTTCAATTTTACGTGGCCAACGGTCGCCTTTCCTGCCAGCTCTATCAGCGCTCCTGCGACGCAGGACTTGGGGTACCGTTCAACATTGCTTCCTATGCCCTGCTAACACATCTGGTTGCCCAGCAGTGTGATCTTGAGGTGGGAGATTTTGTCTGGACTGGAGGCGACTGCCATATCTACGTCAATCATCTGGAAGGGCTGCGCCAGCAACTAACACGCACGCCCCTGCCCCTGCCACGCCTGGTTATCCTGCGCAAGCCGGAATCCTTGCTGGACTATCGCTTTGAAGACATAAGCGTTGAAGGCTATCAGGCCCATCCGCATATCCCAATGCGCGTGGCCGTTTAACCCTCCGATAGCAACTAGTGCAGTGCCTCTGCTTTGACTTCGTCGAAGTGAAGCAAAACAACATCGTCAGTGCCCACATCCACTGTCACCTTCCCTCCTGAGGCCAGACGGCCAAACAGAAGCTCATCGGCCAAGGCACGCCGAATGGTGTCCTGAATCAGGCGTGCCATTGGGCGAGCGCCCATGAGCGGATCGAATCCCTCCCGCGCAAGGTATTTGCGCAATGCGTCGGTGAAAGTGGCTTCAACGCGCTTTTCGTGCAGCTGCGATTCCAGTTGCATCAGGAATTTATCCACAACTCGCAGAATAACGCTCTGATCCAGGGTCCCAAACGAGATGATGGCATCCAGGCGATTGCGAAATTCAGGCGTAAACATCCGCTTGATATCCACCAGTTCGTCACCCTTGCGTTCGCCCGGCAAGAAACCGATGCCTGTTTTGACCAAAGACTCTGCACCCGCATTGGTGGTCATGATAATGACCGTATTGCGAAAATCTGCCTTCCGGCCATTGTTATCTGTCAGTGTGCCGTGGTCCATGACTTGCAGCATGATATTGAAAATATCAGGGTGGGCCTTCTCGATTTCATCCAGTAATAGCACGGAGTAGGGTTGCTTGGTGATGGCTTCGGTCAGCAAACCGCCCTGATCAAAACCCACATACCCCGGAGGTGCACCGATCAAACGCGACACTGCATGGGGCTCCATATATTCTGACATGTCAAAACGAATCAGTTCGACACCCAGGGTATACGCCAGTTGCCTTGCCACTTCCGTTTTGCCTACCCCTGTGGGCCCGGAAAACAAAAAAGAACCGATGGGTTTTTGAGGGTTGCCCAGTCCGCTACGCGCCATCTTGATAGCAGCAGCGAGGGCATCAATGGCCTTGTCCTGGCCAAATACGACGGCTTTCAGATCGCGGTCAAGCGTCTTCAGTGCATTGCGATCGTTGTTAGATACGCTCCGCGCCGGAATGCGTGCAATCTTGGCTACGATATCTTCGATATCTCCTTTGCCTATCACCTTGTGCTGGCGCGATTTGGGCAGAATGCGTTGCGCAGCACCGGCCTCGTCGATGACGTCAATGGCCTTGTCCGGCAAATGACGATCATTGATGAAACGAGCCGACAGCTCCGCGGCACTGGCCAAAGCGGTTTCGCTATAGCGAACACCGTGGTGGCTTTCGAAACGCGACTTTAACCCGCGCAAAATCTGCACTGTTTCGTCGATAGTGGGCTCGACCACGTCAATCTTCTGAAAACGGCGCGAGAGCGCATGGTCTTTTTCGAAAACGCCGCGAAATTCGGTATAGGTAGTTGCCCCGATGCAACGTAGCGTTCCTTTGGAGAGGGCCGGTTTGAGCAGGTTGGAAGCATCAAGAGTTCCCCCCGAAGCTGCGCCGGCGCCGATCAACGTGTGAATCTCGTCAATAAAAAGGATGCTGCTTGGGTCTTCAAGGAGTTGCTTCAGAACGGCCTTGAGACGTTGCTCAAAATCTCCGCGATATTTGGTGCCCGCAAGAAGCGCACCCATATCAAGGGAATACACCGTAGCGTGTGCCAGAATTTCCGGAATGTTTCCTGCCACGATCCGGCAAGCCAGCCCCTCGGCAATAGCCGTTTTACCAACCCCGGCTTCACCTACCAGCAAAGGATTGTTTTTACGGCGCCGGCAAAGCGTCTGGATGACACGTTCTACTTCGCGTTCGCGTCCAATAAGAGGGTCAATCTTGCCAGCGATAACCTGCGAATTCAGGTTGAGGGTGAAGTTTTGCAAGGCTCCCCCACTCTGGGTATCGGCTTCACTATCCTGCTGCCCGCCTTCCTCACGTGGACTGCCCTGAGGCACCTTGGTAATGCCATGGGCAATGTAATTGACCATGTCAAGACGACCAATGCCCTGCTGATTAAGAAAATACACGGCGTGTGAGTCTTTTTCGCCAAAAATGGCTACCAGCACATTAGCGCCGGTCACCTCCTTCTTGCCTGAAGACTGCACGTGCAAAATGGCGCGCTGGATGACGCGCTGAAACCCCAGTGTCGGTTGGGTATCCACATCCCCATCGCCTGGAACCATGGGCGTATGTTCCCGCACAAACTCGGACAACTCTTTGCGCAGGGCCTCGATATCCGCTCCGCAAGCGCGCAAAACATCGACTGCCGATGGATTGTCCATCAAAGCCAGCAACAGGTGCTCCACGGTAATGAACTCGTGGCGCTTTTGCCGGGCATCAACAAACGCCATATGCAAGCTGACTTCCAGTTCTTGAGCAATCATGTTCCGTTTTCCTCCATCACGCATTGCAGCGGATGCTGATGTTGCCGGGCATACCCGGTCACGCGTTCAACCTTGGTGGCTGCAATATCCCTGGGGTAGACCCCACACACGCCTCGGCCTTCAGTGTGAACCTTGAGCATAACCCTGGTTGCCGCTTCACGATCCAGGGAGAAAAATACCTGCAACACCTGAACCACGAACTCCATGGGCGTAAAATCGTCATTCAGCAGTACGACATTGAAAAGCGAAGGTGGTTTCGCCCGGGTACGCTGTTTTTCAAGAACGGGGTCTGCCGGATTTCGGGTTGCCATGTATTTAAAGTATCTTGCCTCAATCCCTGAAGTTTCTAGCGACCAGGATTGCATCACTAATGGGTTCAGTCTAAACAATTCTGGGTTTTTCGCAAGGGTTGTGGTGACCTTTGCAAGCTTTCCCCCTGGAGAATCTCAAATTGGGGTTAACTACTTGACTTACACGGTAAAAGTCGCGTAAAAGATTGTCTGGCGTTTGGTTCAAGATGTCTGCATCACCGGTTTCCCCGTTTGCTGGCCTTGAAACTCAAACCATTCCGGGTTTTTAGGCCCATTTTCAATGATAGGAAAGCAAACAATGGCAACAGGTACAGTAAAGTGGTTCAATGATTCCAAGGGTTATGGCTTCATTACCCCCGATGACGGTAGCGAAGATCTTTTTGCTCACTTCTCGGCAATCCAGATGGGCGGCTTCAAAACCCTGAAGGAAGGTCAGAAAGTCTCTTTTGAAGTAACCCAAGGTCCCAAGGGCAAACAAGCCTCAAATATTCAGGCCGCGTAATACCGGCATCCCTCCCGCCCCTGACCAGGCGAGATAAAAAACCCCTGTCTCGGCAGGGGTTTTTTTATGCGCTGCCCAAGGCTTCAAAGATACTTGATCAGTTCCCTGCCAAACCCCGAACATGACACTTGCGTTGCCCCGGGCATCAAACGGGCAAAATCGTAAGTCACTGTTTTAGCGGTAATAGCCTTCTTCATGGCCTGGATAATACAGTCGGCTGCTTCAACCCACCCCATGTGGCGCAGCATCATTTCAGCTGACAGGATCATGGAACCTGGATTGACATAGTCTTTGCCAGCATACTTTGGGGCAGTGCCGTGGGTAGCTTCAAACATGGCCACGGTATCCGACAGGTTGGCTCCCGGTGCAATGCCGATGCCACCAACCTGGGCAGCCAGCGCGTCTGAAATAAAATCCCCGTTAAGATTCATGGTGGCGATCACGTCGTACTCGTCCGGACGCAACAAGATTTGCTGTAGGAAAGCATCGGCAATGACATCCTTGATCACGATGCCATTGGGTAACTTCATCCACGGCCCCCCATCCAGCAGTTCGGCACCAAATTCTTTCTGGCATAGCGTGTAGGCCCATGTTTTAAAGGCACCCTCGGTAAATTTCATGATGTTGCCTTTATGTACAATCGTCACTGATTTGCGCCGATTATCAATGGCATACTTCACCGCCTGTCGCATCAGGCGTTCGGTCCCTTCACGCGATACCGGTTTGATACCGATTCCGGACGTGGCGGGAAAACGAATGGCCGTAACTTTCATTTCCTTTTGTAAAAATTCAATCAACTTGCGCGCTTCAGGAGACTCGGCCTCCCATTCAATGCCTGCGTAAATGTCTTCCGAGTTTTCCCGGAAAATCACCATGTCGGTTTTTTGCGGTTCGCGCACCGGACTCGGTACACCTTCAAACCAACGGACCGGCCGCAGACACACATACAGGTCAAGTTGCTGGCGCAAGGCCACATTGATAGAGCGAATCCCTCCGCCCACCGGAGTTGTCAACGGCCCTTTGATGGAAACCACAAAATCCCGCAGGGCGTGCAATGTTTCGTCGGGTAACCATACATTATCCCCGTACACACGAACCGACTTCTCCCCGGCATAGACTTCCATCCAGGAAATCTGTTTTCGGCCTCCATAGGCCCGCGCAACGGCAGCATCCACCACTGCTTTCATCACCGGTGTGATGTCTACCCCGGTGCCATCCCCCTCCATGAAGGAAATAATTGGTTGATCAGGGACGTTGAGGGAATAGTCCGATTTGACGCTGATCTTCTCCCCGCGCACAGGGACTTTGATGTGCTGGTACATGATGGATACCTTCTCCCATTAAAAAAAATAGCTTGTGTCCTATGTCTTATATATGATATATCAATATCCATGCGAACGGACAACTGTTTTTGCCACTTTTGGGGAATGTAAATGAGCGTTGAACAGGAAATTGCAAAATTAACCCGGGATTGGGCCGAAAATCCCCGCTGGAAAGGCGTCAAGCGCCCTTACAGCGCCAAAGACGTGGTCCGACTGCGGGGTAGCCTCAAAATCGAATACACACTGGCACAGCGGGGGGCTGAAAAACTTTGGCACCTTTGTAGCACTGAACCCTACGTCCATACGCTGGGCGCATTAACGGGTAACCAGGCCATGCAACAGGTCAAAGCCGGCCTCAAGGCAATTTACCTGTCCGGCTGGCAGGTGGCTGGAGATGCCAACGATTCATTGCAAATGTATCCGGACCAGTCACTTTATGCCGTAAGCTCCGTCCCTACGGTCGTGCGCCGCATCAACAACACTTTCCGCCGCGCCGACCAGTTGCATTGGGCCGAAGGCAACACCAGCATCGACTGGTTTGCCCCCATTGTGGCTGATGCCGAAGCTGGTTTTGGCGGCGTCTTGAATGCCCATGAACTGATGAAAGCAATGATTGAAGCGGGGGCAGCGGGGGTCCACTTTGAAGACCAACTGGCTGCCGCCAAAAAATGTGGTCACCTGGGAGGCAAGGTATTGGTGCCAACCCAGGAGGCCGTGCAAAAACTTGTGGCCGCACGCTTTGCCGCCGACATCATGGGCGTGCCTACCATCCTGCTGGCACGCACCGATGCCGAAGCGGCCAATCTGCTAACTTCTGATGTAGATCCGCTTGATCAACCCTTTTGCACGGGCGAACGTACCTCCGAGGGCTTTTATCGTGTGCGTAACGGGCTGGAAGCTTCTATCGCCCGAGGATTGGCCTACGCAGAAGTGGCGGACATGGTTTGGTGCGAAACTGGCAAGCCTGATCTGCAATTTGCCAAACAATGGGCCGAAGCCATTCGCAGAAAATACCCCGGCAAGCTGCTGGCCTATAACTGCTCACCCTCCTTTAACTGGAAAAAACATCTGGATGACGCCACGATCGCAAAATTTCAACGCGAGTTGGGCGCCATGGGTTACAAGTTTCAGTTCATCACCCTCGCGGGCTTTCACTCGCTTAACTATGGCATGTATGACCTGGCTCATGGTTATGCTAAAGACGGCATGACGGCTTACGTCAAACTTCAGGAAGCCGAATTTGCTGCCGAAAAACAAGGCTATACGGCAACTCGCCATCAGCGTGAAGTGGGCACGGGATATTTTGATGAAGTCACCCAGGTCATTCAGGGCGGCACTTCATCGACCACAGCCTTAACGGGTTCAACTGAGGAAGAACAGTTTCATTGATCCCCCACACCGGCTATTCCGGTGATATCCCGTTCCGCTCGTCGGGACGGGATTTTTTATATTTCTACTTCATGTACTTTGTCTAAGTTAAAATAGTCCTGTAATATTGCGATGCAGCATTACGAACTTGATGAGGATCTCATGAATGCATCTTTCCGGCCCGCCGGCCTGACCATCAGCGCGCCGCTACAAGCGGGTTTTGACCAGATCCTAAGCCCGGAAGCCCTGGAATTTTTGGTCGTGCTTTGCCGCCAGTTTGAACCTCGCCGCCAGGACCTTTTGAATTTGCGTAAACTCCGCCAAGCCGAGTTTGACCAGGGCATTCGCCCTGATTTTCATGCAGAAACTGCGGCCATCCGCCAAGGTGATTGGGTTGTTTCCCCCTATCCTGCCGATTTGAAGGATCGCCGTGTTGAGATCACTGGTCCTACGGACCGCAAGATGGTCATCAACGCGCTCAATTCTGGTGCAAACGTCTTCATGGCAGACTTTGAGGATTCCACCACGCCAACCTGGGAAAACTCTGTACAAGGCCAAATCAACATTCGCGACGCGGTCAATCGAACAATTCAGTTTACGAGCCCTGAGGGCAAGTCCTACCACCTTGGCGCCAAGCCTGCCGTGCTGATGGTTCGCCCGCGTGGGTGGCATCTCAACGAAAAGCATGTGCTGCTGGATGGACAGCCCATTTCCGGTGGAATCTTCGATTTTGCCCTGTACTTCTTCCACAACGCCAAAAATCTTCTGGCGCAGGGCAGTGGTCCCTATTTTTATCTGCCCAAGCTGGAGGGGTATCTTGAAGCGCGCTTGTGGAACGAGGTTTTTGTTGCAGCGCAAAAAGCCATGGGGATTCCTGTGGGTAGCATCAAGGCGACGGTTTTGATTGAAACCGTACTGGCTACTTTTGAGATGGATGAGATCCTGTACGAATTACGTGAGCATAGTGTCGGCCTCAATTCCGGGCGCTGGGACTACATTTTCAGCTGTATCAAGAAATTCCGTAAAGACCCCGATTTTATTCTGGCAGACCGCAACCTGGTCAGCATGATCTCCCCCTTCATGCGCTCCTATGCCCTGTTGCTGGTAAAAACCTGTCACCGGCGCGGCACCTTTGCCATGGGAGGCATGGCAGCCCAGATTCCGATCAAGGATGATCCGGTTGCCAATGAATTGGCGCTTTCCAAGGTGCGTGAAGATAAAACCCGTGAAGCCGCCGATGGCTATGATGGTACCTGGGTGGCTCATCCCGGGCTGGTTTCAGTAGCTCGCGAGATCTTTGATCAACTGATGCCTGCTCCCAACCAGATCAACCGGCAACGTCATGATGTCCACACCACAGCAGCAGACCTGCTTGATTTTTCGCCACGGGGCCCGGTTACCGAGCGCGGCCTGCGCATGAACATCAATATTGGCCTGCAGTATCTGGGTTCCTGGCTAGCTGGCATCGGCTGTGTTCCCATCCATCATCTGATGGAAGATGCTGCCACCGCCGAAATTTCGCGAGCCCAGATCTGGCAGTGGATTCGCAGCCCCCACGGCGTTCTGGATGACGGCCGTAAGGTCACCGTGGAATTGTTCCGTTCACTTGTTCCTTCCGAACTGCAAAAAATCCGTGCGGAATTGGGGGAAGCGCAGTTTGCGAGTGGGAAATACGAAGTTGCAGCGACCATGTTCGACCAATTGACGACATCGGAAGACTTTGTCGAATTCCTGACGTTGCCTGGTTATGAATATATTCAGTAAACCCGGGTCAACCCGTGGGCATGGGTTTGCGTTACTCTTCCACGGCGACTAGAATTGCCGCGTATTGCCAGAAGCCCTTTTATTGACGATCCACTGAGGAATTAACCATGTCCAAATTGCTGTCCGCCGTGATCGCGACTATTTTTGCCGCTGTCACCCTTTCTGCCGTCGCAGCTGATGCACCCGCACCTGCCAAACCGGCCGCCGCTCCGATGGCTGCTTCAGCACCGGCTGCAGCTCCTGCTGCTGACAAGGCACCTGCTGCAAAGGCCGCCAAGAAAAAAGGCAAAAAGAAGAAAGCCAAGAAAGCTGCTGCTCCGGCTGCCAAATAATTTCAGTCTGACAGCTTTGCAGAAGGCAGGGGGTTGTGTCCCTGCCTTTTTTATTTTTTAACCCTTTAGCGCATTTCAAATTATGGCAAAACCCCGCGTTGTTGTTGGGCTTTCCGGTGGCGTCGATTCTTCAGTCTCTGCTTTGCTGCTAAAGGAACAGGGGTACGAAGTCATCGGCCTCTTCATGAAAAACTGGGAAGATGATGAACACTGCAATGCGCGTGAAGACCTGGTTGATGCAGCCTCGGTAGCTGATCTGCTGGATATTGAAATGGAAGCGGTCAATTTTTCGGCAGAATACCGGGAACGGGTTTTCCAGAACTTTCTTTCGGAGTACCAGGCGGGAAGGACTCCCAATCCAGACGTACTTTGCAATTCCGAAATCAAGTTCAAGGCTTTTCTGGACCATGCCCTGATGCTTGGGGCAGACCGGATTGCTACCGGCCACTACGCTCGTATTCGCACAATCAATTCACGCTACGAGCTTTTGCGGGGGCGAGACCCGGGAAAAGATCAAAGCTATTTCCTGTATCGCCTCAACCAAAGTCAGTTAAGCCGCACACTGTTTCCTGTGGGAGAGTTGCTTAAATCCGAAGTACGTGAGTTGGCAAGGCGCGCGGGACTGCCCACCGCCGAAAAAAAAGACAGTACGGGCATCTGTTTTATCGGAGAGCGCCCATTCCGCGAATTCTTGCAGCGTTACCTGCCCATCACTCCTGGCCCCATGAAAACACCTGAAGGCCAGGTGGTAGGACAGCATCAGGGATTGATGTACTACACCATCGGGCAACGACAGGGCCTGGGCATCGGGGGCCCGGGAGACGCATGGTTCGTGGTCGGCAAAGACATGGACAGCAATACCCTGACGGTAGTGCAGGGACACGAACACCCGGCCCTGCAAAGCCAGCAGCTTTCTGCCAGCCAATCAAGCTGGGTTGCAGGAACGGCTCCGATCACTGCCGGATGTTATGGAGCCAAGAACCGCTATCGCCAGCTTGATGCGGCATGTACGCTCTCGCTGGAAGGCCTGGACAGCTTCACTCTTCGTTTTGACGCCCCCCAGTGGGCCATCACTCCAGGACAATCCGCCGTACTTTATGACGGGGAAGTCTGCCTTGGGGGCGGCATCATCACGGCTTAAGGATTAGGTACGGTTTCTTTGAACGACTTGCGCTGCGCCAATTTGCTGGCCAACGCATCAAGATTGGGATACTGCGCACGCCAGTCAAGATCAGGAAAGCGGAAATCCAGCCAAAACAGGGCACAACCCGTGGCAATGTCTGATAAGTTCATGGCTTCCGCAGTACACCACTGACGCTGCCCCAACTCGCGCGACATGAATGCCAATCCCCGATCCAGCTTGCCTCGTTGACGCGCCATCCAGGCTGGGCTGCGCTCGTTTTCAGGACGCCTTAACTCCATCACGATTGCCACCCCTGCATCCAGAACTCCATCAGCCAATGCTTCCCAACGCTTGACCAGCGTACGTTCACGAGTGGGTTCGGGAATGAGATGCGAAACCGGGCTGATGGCATCAAGATATTCGGTGATCACTTGCGAATCAAACAAACAGACATCGTCATCAAGGACCAGAGCCGGGACTTTACCAAGGGGATTGTACTGTTCGATAAGCGGATTGGACCCAGTCATACAGTCCGCGACAAACTCAAAATCGATTCGCTTTTCCAGCAAAACCACACGGACCTTGCGAACAAAAGGGCTTGTGACCGAACCAAGAAGTTTCATGAGGGGTAAGTATCCTGTATTTGGTTGCAATGAAGACTGTGATTGTAGCATTACCTTTCGTTCGCCGAGGGTCAGCGCAGTGGCCGGAATGGCAACACAATTTACGGTAGAATGGCCTATATCCTCGTTTTCTGGGTCCCCTGGCACATGTCCCCAACCACATTGACTGCGCTCTCCCCGCTTGACGGCCGCTATGGCGCCCGCATGGACGTCCTGCGCCCATTTTTCAGCGAATACGCCCTGATCCATTACCGCACGCAGATCGAAATTGAATGGCTCAAAACGCTCGCGCATCACCCGGGAATTCCCGAGGTGCCCCCGTTTTCCCAGGACACTCTGGCCCAGATTGATCAGTTGGTCAGCCAGTTTTCAGAATCCGACGCAGCCCAGATTAAAGCCATTGAAGTGCGCACCAACCATGACGTCAAGGCGCTGGAATATTGGCTGCGCGAAAAATTGTCAGACAATGCCGAAATTGTAGCTGTAGCCGAGTTCATTCATTTTGGATGTACCTCTGAAGACATCAACAACCTGTCCCATGGCCTGATGCTCTCAGATGCCCGCAGCCAGATCCTGCTACCCGCCCTCGATGCCATCATTGCCAAGCTTTGCACCCTGGCCCATAACCTGGCCGCAGTCCCCATGCTGGCGCGAACCCATGGTCAGACAGCCACCCCCACTACGCTGGGCAAGGAAATGGCCAATGTTGCGGCACGCCTGAAGCGCCAGCGACGCATCATTGCCGGTATCTTACTGTCAGGAAAGTTCAATGGCGCAGTAGGCAACTATAACGCCCATCTTTCGGCTTACCCTGATCTGGACTGGCTTGCAATATCGAGGGCTTTTGTCGAGGCGCGGGGGCTGGAATTCAATCCTTACACAACCCAGATCGAGCCTCACGACACCATTGCAGAATTGATGCACGCTTTCTCCCGAGCCAATACGATTCTGATCGACCTTGATCGTGACATCTGGGGATATATCTCACTGGGATACTTCAAACAAAAACTGAAGGCTGGCGAAGTAGGCTCTTCCACCATGCCCCATAAAGTCAACCCGATCGATTTCGAAAACTCCGAGGGCAACCTTGGACTGGCTAATGCCGTGCTGGGCCATCTTGCAGAAAAACTGCCAATTTCGCGTTGGCAACGGGACCTGACGGATTCCACAGTGATGCGCAACCTGGGTGTTGGCCTTGGTCACAGTTTGCTAGGATACGACGCTTGTCTCAAAGGATTGGAAAAGCTGGAAGCCGATCCTGCCTTCATTCGACAGGATCTGGAACGGGCTTGGGAAGTTTTGTCTGAACCCGTTCAAACTGTGATGAGAAAAACCGGACTGGTCAATGCTTACGACCGGCTCAAAGAGTTAACGCGGGGCAAGGTCATCGATCAAAAACTGATCCAGGAATTTATCAGCGAGCTTCCCTTGCCCGCCCAGGACAAAAAACGCCTGCTGGCCCTCAAACCAACCACGTATACGGGTCTTGCAGAAGCCTTGGCACGCAGTATCAGCATGGACGACAACAAATAACTACGGTTTTTTCCTGATACGGGTCCGCAGCCCCGCCCACACCAGGGGGATTAGGGTCACCCCAACGATCACACCGATCATGACTCCAAGGTTGCCCTTGATAAACGGCACCTCACCAAAAAAATAGCCCGTCAGCAACAGGGCCTCCACCCATAACACGGCACCCAATGCATTGAACATCACAAACCGGGAATGGGACATATTGCCAATCCCGGCAACAAATGGCGCGTAAGTCCGCAGAACGGGCAGGAAGCGGGAAATTACGATGGTTTTGCCGCCATGCCGTTCGTAAAATTCGTGCGCTTTGGCCAAATGACGTGGATTGAACAGACGGGATCGTTCCCAATGGAACACCTTGGGACCCAGCCAACGACCGATATTAAAGTTGAGCTGGTTGCCCAGAAATGCAGCCAGAGTCAACGTGACCATCAACACGGTAATATTAAATGTCGCGTGCTCTGACCTATCCAGGGCTGCCACCGCACCGGCCACAAACAGAAGAGAGTCACCGGGCAGAAGTGGGGCGACCACAAGGCCGGTTTCACTGAAAATAATTAAAAACAGGATGACATAGGATACATAGCCATATTGCTGGCTAAGTAACATCAGATGGTCATCAAGATGCGCCAGATATTGGAGGATTTCCACTGATCCGGCCCGATTCAGCTGACTTTTGGTTCGGGTGCCGGCTTTTTTTCAGTAGCTACAAAATCATCGCGCGTCATACCCAACCACATGGCAATGGGACTGGCCACCAGCACTGATGAGTAGATGCCAAAAATAATGCCAATGGTCAAGGCCAGGGCAAAATAATGCAACGCTTCACCACCAAAAAACAGCATGGAAGTAACCATTAACTGTGTACACCCGTGAGTAATAATGGTGCGACTCATGGTTCGGGTAATGGCGTTGTCGATGACGCGTGCTACGGAAACGCCACGCATCTTGCGAAAGTTCTCTCGCACCCGGTCAAATACCACCACGGATTCGTTAACCGAATATCCCAGAATTGCCAGTACGGCGGCCAGCACAGACAGGGAAAATTCCCACTGGAAAAACGCAAAAAATCCCAGAATGATCACGACATCGTGCAGATTGGCTACAAGAGTTGCCACCGCAGGTCGCCACTTAAATCGCAGGGACAGATAAACCACAATCCCCAGCGAGACAAATAACAATGCGGCAGATCCGTCCTTGACCAATTCGTCACCCACCTGAGGCCCCACGAATTCAACGCGGCGCATCTGCGCAGAAGGGTCCGATGCTTTGAGCAAGCCCATCACCTGGTCAGACAAACGGGCACTGGTCAGTCCGCTTTTAAGCGGTAACCGGATCAGGACGTCCCGCGAAGTACCAAAGTTCTGAACATTGGCATCGTTAAATCCCAGGCCACTAAGGGCTTCACGGATCTTGCCTACATCAGCCGCATTCCCATAACTGACTTCCATCACCGTGCCGCCGGTAAAATCAACTGAGAAATTGAGTCCGCGGCTAAACAGAAAGAATATGGCAAGTAGAAAAGTGATCAGCGAAATGGCCGTGGTATAACGGCCCCAACTCATAAAGGGAATGTCGTTGCGGATCCGAAAAAATTCCATGATGGTTCTCTCTCAGGACGCGCGCTTAACGGCCCTTGTGAAGCCAGTCCACATTTCCGATGGACAGCTTATCGATTTTGCGGCGGCTGCCGTAGATCAGGTTGACCAGTCCTCGGGAAATGATCACGGCGCTGAACATGGATGTCAAAATACCCAGAACCAGGACCACGGCAAATCCCTTGACCGGGCCAGAACCAAAAGCAAACAGCGCAACGCCTGCAATACCGGTTGTGACATTGGAATCAAGAATCGTACCGAATGCCCTGTCATAACCCGCATGAATGGCCGCGCCCGGTGAATTGCCATTGCGCAGCTCCTCGCGAATCCTTTCGTTGATCAACACATTGGCGTCAATGGCCATCCCCACGGTCAGCGCAATCCCGGCCATGCCCGGTAACGTCAGGGTGGCCTGCAGCAACGACAACAGTCCCACCAGCAACAACACGTTAATCGCCAGCGAAGTCACTGAAATCACCCCAAACAGGAGGTAGTAGGCCACCATGAATACCGCAATGGCAGTAAATCCGATCCAGGTGGAATGAAAACCGCGCGCGATGTTCTCGGCTCCAAGACTTGGGCCCACGGTGCGTTCCTCAAGAAATTCCATTGGCGCTGCCAAAGCGCCAGCGCGCAACAGCAGTGCAAGGTCGTTGGCTTCTTTTGGATTTCGCAACCCGGTAATCTGAAACCTTGCCCCCAGTTCATCCTGAATAGTAGCCACACTGATGGCTTCAGTCTTGCCCTTCTCGATAAGCAAAATGGCCATGCGTTTTTTAAGGTTTTCACGCGACACCTGACGAATGATGCGCGCCCCCTTGCTGTCCATGCTGATATTGACTGATGGCCGGTTAGATTGAGAATCAAACCCTGCCCCGGCATCCGTGATGACCTCCCCGGTCAACACAACCTGTTTTTTTACAAACACCGGGGCTCCTCCGCGTTCCAAAACCAGTTCCGAGCCAAACGGCGGTGGTTCGGTAAGGGAAGTCGGGGCGGGATGGTCCTCATCCACCAGACGAATTTCGAGAGTGGCAGTCCGTCCGATAATATCCTTGGCCTTGGCCGTGTCCTGCACACCTGGCAACTGGACGATGATTCGGTCCGAACCCTGTTGCTGAATGATGGGCTCCTTGGCCCCCAACTCATTAACCCGGTTACGCAAAGCCAGAATGTTCTGTTTAAGCGCCTGATCCTGAATTGTGGTCAGCGCTTCCTGCTTGAGCGTAGCCACAATGGTGAGGTCTGACGCCGATCCTTCATCGCTGAAGATCAGGTCCCGATACTCGTTATCCAGCACCTGATGCGCGCTGGCACGAGTTGCCTCATCACGAAACTGCAACGTCACATGGTTGCCTTCCCGACTGATGCCGTCGTAATACACTCGTTTGTCGCGCAAGCTCCCGCGCATTTCTGATGAATAGCTGTCAAGGCGCTTGGTAATGGCAGCTTTCATGTCCACTTGAAGCAGGAAATGCACGCCACCCGAAAGATCCAATCCCAGATACATTGGCAGCGCGCCAATGGCGGACAGCCATTGTGGCGAATTGGGAACAAGATTGAGCGCCACTACATAGCCCGCCTGCTGCCCTTCCGGATTGAGCGAACGGTCCAACACGTCACGGGCTTTAAGCTGCGTGTCAGGATCGGCAAAACGAATTTTGATGCCACTTTCGTCAAGGCTGGCACGCAGAAAGGGGATACCGGCATCGTGCAATATCTGCTCGGCCCTCCCTTCGAGAGCACTGTCCACCTTGGCTGTCACCCCTTGTGCGGAAATCTGGACGGCCAGTGACTGCCCGTAAAAATTAGGCAGTGTGTACAGCGCACCCAACACCAAAGAGAGCAGAACGAGGGCGTTCTTCCAAAGGGGGAACTTGTTCATGAAGGCTTACTGGATGGTCCCTTTGGGCAGTAGCGTGCCGACAGCTCCGCGTTGAACCTGAACGGTAACGCCTTTGGCAACCTCAAGTTTGATGTAATTGGTGTCGATATCGACGATCTTGCCCAGAATGCCGGCAGCTACCACTTCATCGCCGCGACTAAGCGCTTCGAGCATGGCCTTTTGCTCTTTTTGTCGCTTCAACTGGGGGCGGATCATCATGAAGTACAGTACTGCAAACATTATGACGATAAAAACCAGGTTCATACCCAAATCAGGGCCGCCAGCGACACCGCTGTCAGCGAAAACGTTTGTAATTCCCATGAAAACCTCCAAAAATCAAACTGCGGGATTCTACCATGTCAGAGCACGGTTTCGCGTAAATTCGGATCGATACTCCGCAAGGCGACCCTTTTCGATGGCTGCGCGCAGCTCCTGCATCAACACCTGGTAATAGTACAGATTGTGCAAGGTGTTGAGGCGGGCCCCCAAAATTTCGTTGACCTGCTGCAGATGATGCAAATAGGACCGCGAAAAGCGGCGACAGGTGTAACACTGGCATGTTTCATCAAGAGGTTTCGTGTCAGTTTTATACCGCGCATTGCGGATCTTGATATCCCCAAAACGGGTAAATAACCATCCGTTGCGGGCATTGCGAGTTGGCAGCACGCAGTCCAGCATGTCGATTCCCTGGGAAACCGCTGCGACAATGTCTTCCGGAGTTCCCATACCCATCAGGTAACGCGGCTTATGAACCGGCAGGAGCCCTGGCGTATGGTCAAGTATCCGGGCCCTGTCCTGGGGAGGTTCGCCAACCGATAGCCCGCCGATTGCATAGCCCGGAAAATTCATCTGCTCCATTTCGCGTACCGAAATTTCGCGCAAACTTTCATGCATTCCCCCTTGGACAATGCCAAACAACGCATTGGGATTATCTGCATGTGCCTTGAGGGAACGCTCGGCCCAGCGCAAGGACAATTCCATTGACGCCCGCGTAACGGCCAAATCCGCCGGGTAGGGCGTGCATTCGTCAAAGGCCATGACGATGTCGGAATTGAGCACCCTTTGAATGCGCATGGACTCTTCGGGAGTAAGAAACAATGGATCTCCATTGATGGGGGAGCGAAAGGCAACCCCCTCTTCAGAAATCTTGCGCATGGCGCCCAGGCTGAATACCTGAAACCCGCCCGAATCCGTCAGTATGGGGCCGCTCCATCCCATAAATCCGTGCAACCCGCCGTGCTTGTTAATTACTTCAAGACCCGGGCGTAACCAGAGGTGAAAGGTATTGCCCAGAATAATATGGGCGCCCAAATCAACAAGCTCGTCAGGAGACACGCCCTTGACCGATCCATAGGTGCCCACTGGCATGAACGCGGGTGTTTCCACCCGTCCGTGCGGCAATTGCAAGGTTGCGCGTCGCGCGCGTTCGTCAGTGGTATGCAGGGTAAATTTCATGAAACCTCAGGATGCCGATCCATCAACATGGCGTCGCCATAGCTGAAAAAACGATAACGTTGTGCAATTGCGTGTTGGTAGGCTGCCCGAATGGGTTCTGGCCCGGCAAATGCCGAAACCAGCATCAACAAAGTGGAGCGGGGCAAGTGAAAATTGGTGATCAATCGGTCCACAATGTGAAATTGATAGCCTGGCGTTATGAACAAACTGGTCTTACCCACCCCAGGCTGCAATGCCCCCGAGGCCGAAGCAGCCTCGAGTGCGCGCAAGCTCGTCGTGCCAACCGCTGTGATACGCCCTCCTCTTTCACGTGTACGCCTTATGGCTGCCACTGTTTCGTCCGGAATCTGGTACCACTCGGCATGCATTACATGATCGGCAACAAATTCGGTTCGTACCGGTTGAAACGTGCCTGCCCCCACATGCAGGGTGACTGTAGCAAATCCTATCCCGCATTGTTTTAGCCGTTCCAGCATGTCCAGGTCAAAATGCAATCCTGCGGTAGGAGCCGCCACCGCACCCAACTCTCGCGCGTAAACTGTCTGATAGCGATCGGCATCCTGATCATTGGGCAATCGTTCGATGTAAGGAGGTAGTGGCAATTGACCCTGCTGCTCCATCCAGTCCAGCACGGTGAGTGGCCCAAGCCCGGTCGAATGTGGCAAAGTTGATTCCAGGCGCACATGAAAAAGCGCGCCATCGCGTCCCAGTATAAACAAGCGTGCCCCTCCGGCAAACAGGACAGCGCTCCCGGCACGGGGAGCGTGGCTGGACCTGAAATGTACCAGCGCTTCGCTCTGCGAAAGCACTCGCTCCACCAAACACTCCACCTGACCTCCGCTGGACTTATGGCCAAACAGACGTGCCTTCATAACCCGCGTGTCGTTGAGTACCAGCAGGTCTCCGGTTCGAAGCCAATGTGGAAGGTCCGAAAACATGGCATCGGTCCGGCCGGACGGATTCAGCACCAGCAGGCGGCTCTGCCCCCTGACCTCAGGCGGAACCTGGGCGACAAGCTCTTCTGGAAGAACATAATCAAAATCATCGGTGCGTAACATGATCAAACTGTCTATAATATCCGGTTACAGCCCGGGTGGCGAAATTGGTAGACGCATCAGACTCAAAATCTGACGCTGGCAACAGTGTGCCGGTTCGAGTCCGGCTCCGGGCACCAAACCCCTCGAAATCCTCTAATTTAAATTGCCATGAAACTTCTTTTCAGCCCCCTTTCTTTGCGCGGGATGACATTATCCAATCGTATCGTCATTTCACCCATGTGCCAGTACTCTGCCGTAGACGGCATTGTCACCGACTGGCACCTGATGCATCTTGGCAAACTGGCCATCTCCGGTGCCGCCATGGTTGTTGTCGAAGCAACCGGTGTAACCATGGAAGGCCGGATCACACCTCAATGCGTGGCCTTGTGCAATGACGCGCAAGAAGCCGGTCTGGCACGAGTGCTGCAATTCTGTCGCGCACATAGCCAGACCCGGATGGCCATTCAACTGGGCCATGCAGGGCGCAAGGGTTCTGTGCGGGCCCCGTGGGATACAGGCCCTGCACTGACCATTGGCTCAGGGGGGTGGCAAACGGAAGCCCCCTCGGCTCTGGCCTTTGGCGACCAGTACACCCTGCCGCATGCCATGACCGAGGCTGATCTGGAAAACGTCAAAAATGCTTTTGTTTCTTCGACACGGCGTGCGTTGCGCCTGGGTTTTGATGCAATCGAATTGCATGCAGCGCATGGATACCTTCTGCATGAGTTTCTGTCCCCGCTAACCAATACCCGAACAGATGCCTATGGTGGCAGCCTGGAAAAACGTCTGCGCTATCCGCTTGAAGTATTCAAGGCAATCAGGGCCGTGTGGCCTGATGAGCGCCCTCTTGGCATCCGGATTTCTGCTGTGGATTGGGCTGAGGGGGGGTTAACAATGGAGGACACGCTCCACAACGCTGCTGCGTTCAAGGCAGCAGGGGCTGACTGGATCGATGTTTCAAGCGGCGGCCTCGTGGCCCACCAGAAAATTGAGGTTGGCCCGGGCTATCAAGTCCCGTTTGCCGAGAAAATTCGCAAGGAAACGTCAGCCATTACCATGGCCGTGGGACTGATCACCGACCCCCACCAGGCAGAGGATATTCTTGTACGCGGACAAGCCGACCTCATCGCCATCGCGCGTGCAGCCCTGCGCAACCCTCACTGGGCCTGGCATGCAGCAGATGCCCTGGGGTGTTCAGTGCCCATCGTACCCCAGTACCTGCGCGCCAAATAATTTACGTTTCATACATTTCCTTGCACAGAACCGGAATGCAGTTTTGTATTCTGGTGGCGTTGATAAACCAATTCTCACTGCCAAGCCGGGATGATCATGAACCGTACAAAACCCATTCGTGTATTTGCTGCCACCCATAACCAGGTTACTTTGTGGGGCCTTAAAGCTTTGTTGGAAACTTCCCATAAACCGATGGACTGGGTGGGAAGCCACCCTATTGATACGAATTTGCTGCCTGAAATCCAGCGTCGCAAACCCGATATTGTCATCTCAGACGCGGGGTTGATTGACAAAGCATCAGACCTCCCCACGAAATTAATTGAACAGGACATCGGCCTGCTGCTGCTTAGCGTCACGGGTGATCTGGCCGAGCAGGAAACCATGATTCGTGCTGGTGCCCGGGGCATCGTTCATATGGGAGAACCGATAGGCACCCTGCTGGGCGCCATTGAACAAGTTGCAGAGGCACGCTTCTGGCTGCCCCGCGAACTTGCCGACCGCATGCTGTGCAAAGCCATTGGTGGGCCATTGGCGCCCAAAGTTTCAGCCGAAGAAATGCGCATCAACCAACTCACCACGCGTGAGCGTCACGTCATTTCAACACTCACGCGCAACCCGGAAGCAAAAGCCTTTACACTTGGCACCCTGCTTGAAATCAGCGAATGCACCGTTCGCAATCACCTGTCGATGATTTATCGCAAACTGGAAGTCCACGGACGAGCAGCCCTGGTCATGTTTGCCAACCGACACCACCTCGCCTGAAATGCGCAGCCCCACGACGCAATCCAGCTTGCTGGAGTGGGGCCTGCGCCTGTTCGTTATTGCCCTGTTGCTGCAATTCTGGGCCAAAGCATATGTTCTTTGGCTGCAACATCCCGCTCACCTGACCCTGTTGTCACTGGTACTTACTGAATCCCTCAGTGTGTCCCTGGTGCTGGTCAGCCGCAATCCAGCCACCCGCGACTGGCATCCAATGGCTCTGGCCACCAGCCTGCCGGCAACCTTTTATTTTTTGGTACTAGATCTTGGCACGGGCCAAAGCCTGCTTCCGGAAACCGTCTCCTCCGGGTTGATTCTGTGCGGTGCGCTCTGGCAAATCTTTGCCAAACTTTCCCTGGGACGCGCCTTCGGGTTGTTGCCGGCCGACCGCACTATTGTCACCCATGGGGCCTACCGTGTTGTGCGACACCCCATTTACCTGGGCTACCTCATCAGTCATTGCGGTTTTTTGTCGGCCCATGTAAGCCTGCACAACCTGCTGGTCTACAGCGGCCTGTACATTCTTCAGTGGGTGCGTATCGAGCGTGAGGAACGATGGTTGGCTCAGCAAGGCACCTATCAGGAATACCAGACCCAGGTTCGCTGGCGTCTTTTACCCGGCCTTTACTAGGCCGCACATCACGGGATAGATGTCATTGCATAGACCTGCGGTATTCATCCTGCCCCACAATGCATTCGTGACTGTCGCGTTAAAACCGTCCTCGCTATGCTGAATCTCCATCGATTATTTGCGATGAGAATTCAACCCATGAGGAAACTGCCATGAAATCCTGCTTTGTCTGCATCAAAAAATTTCTGACTCGCGAAGACGGCGTTACTGCCATCGAGTATGGCCTGATCGCCGCACTCATCAGCCTCGTCATCATCGGCGGCGTTACTGTATTGGGCACCAATCTCGACGCCAAATTCAACAGCATTGCAACCAGCGTGGGTTCTGCAGGCTAATCCCGATGATCTGGGCCCAAAGCCTGCTCGCTGTCCTGATGGCCCTGGCAACATCCATTGACCTTCGAACCAGGCATATTTCCAATGAACTGATTTTGACGGGGCTTTGTTTGGGCGCCATCTGGACATGGATAGAGTTTAGTGGCGGACCAGCCGCCTGGCCAACGGGCACGCTCACCCAAACCACACTGGAGCTTCCGTTCCATGCCCTGGAAAGGGCCGTCAATTGAAGGGCGTACTGGCCAGCCTGTGGCCTCATCAAAAACCATGGTGGATTGCTGGAGGCATCCTGCTGGCATTTGGGGTTACAGGCTTTTCTGCCCGCTGGCTTGTCAAGGAAGCGCGCGTAAAATCAGTGCCCGTAGTCGTTGCCATTTCAACGCTCGCACAAGGGTCCCGCATCGCCCCAGGAAACATTGCATTGGTGGAATGGCCCAACCATTTATTGCCTCCCGGGTTTATTAGCGATTTGCCTCGTCTGGAAGGTCGCTTCGTGCGCGCGGCGGTAGCGCAAGGAATGCCCGTTCTTGAAAGTGCCCTGGTTCCGGAAGGCGCGCGCGGCGGCTTGTCCGCCATCATCACGCAGGGGCGGCGCGCCATGACTGTCCGCGTTAATGAAGTAGTAGGGGTTGCCGGGTTTGCCTTGCCGGGAAATTTCGTGGATGTCGTGGTCAATAGTCTGCACGACACAGCTGCGGGTCATGCCACCACCAGCATTTCAAAAATCGTACTGGAGCATGTGCCCGTTCTGGCTGTCGCTCAGGAGGCAAATCCGGACGAAACCAAACCCCATGTGGTCAATGCCGTCACACTGGAAGTTACCCCGACTGAGGCAGAACAACTTGACCTTGCACGCAGCATTGGCACCTTGTCGCTGGTGCTGCGTAATCAGGTGGATCAGCAGATTACCCGAACCGCCGGAGCAACACGCCAGACATTGCTGGAAGGGATGGATTCCAGACAGGACAGGCCACAGAAACCCGCCACTGAATTGATCCGCGGCATCGAGCGGAGCGTGCTGAAATGAACCTGCGTGCGCTACTGCTAATGCCAACCATTATGGTTTGCAGCATGACAGCACAAAGCCAACCGGAAGAACACACACTCAACCTGTTGATAGGCAAATCGACCGTAATCCCGCTGACGCATCGAATCTTGCGCCTGTCCGTCGGACAGGCGCAAGTGGCTGATGTCATGCTGTTGGGTCGACACGATCTGTACCTCATCGGCAAATCAGCAGGAACCACCAATGTTCTTTTGTGGCAAGAAAATGGCCCGGTGCAGGTGTTCAACATCAATGTGGAACGGGACGTCGAGCCGTTGTTGTCCCGCCTGCGCTTATTGCTCCCCGAAGAACAGCGAATTCAGGTTTCCTCAAGCGGCGAATCTGTTGTGTTGGCAGGGGCTGTCTCTGACGTCATTCGCGCCGAACAGGCCATTGCCATTGCACAGTCTTTTCTGACCCGCCTTCCAGGAACAACCAACCCAACAATAAGCACGGCAGCTGTGACAACACCAGCAATGGTCTTGCCTGCCAATGTCACTTCCACAGCACATACCGTGCCAGGAGTCACCATGCCGGCAGCCCTGAACTCACCGCATATCATCAACCTGCTTACAGTGGCAGAACCCGCCCAGATCATGCTGGAAGTAAAAGTGGCCGAAGTCTCGCGCCTGCTGATGGATGAGTTGGGTGCTTCAGTTCAGTACCAGAAATCCGGGGGGCCGTGGTCGTTTGGTGTGCTCTCCAACCTGCTCACCCAAGGGCCCGCCCAGGTCACGTTTAATCGCGCGCTTTCGGTGACTCTTGACGGACAACACAGTGACGGATTGATCAAAATCCTGGCCGAACCCACCCTCATGGCACTAAGCGGCCAGGAAGCCCATTTCCTGGCAGGCGGAAAAATCCTCATTCCTACAAGTACCCCCAATGGAATGGGGGGTAGCCTCGTTACGCTGACGGAGCAGGAATATGGCGTTTCGCTGCATTTCCTGCCCAAAGTGCTGGAAGGCGGGCACATCTGGCTGACTGTAACCCCTGAAGTTTCCGAACTCAATCCGCAAGGCGTCAATATCAGCAGTGGTCCGGGGTTGGCGCCTACCATCCTGCCCTCGTTCACTACACGGCGTGCCAGTACCACGGTTCAACTTAAGGATGGAGAACATTTTGTGATTGGCGGGCTGGTGCGCAACAACGTAAACGCAACGCTTAACGCGATACCGTTTCTGGGAGAAATTCCATTACTGGGCACGCTGTTTCGCAGCCCAAATTTTCAGACTGACAAAACCGAACTGGTGTTTGTGGTCACGCCCCATCTCGTCATTCCCAGCCATGAGCAACCTGATCTGCCAACTGACCACTACCGCGAACCCAGCGTCACAGAGCGCATGTTGGGCGGGCACCTCGAAAGCAAACCATGACATCTCAACGCGGCAGCGTCACGCTGACCTTGTTAACCGTTCTGATGGTGCTTCTGGCTTTTATCGCCATGGCGCTGGATTTGTCTCGCCTTTATCTGGCACGCGCAACGCTCCAGACCGCTGCGGATGCCGCAGCGCTGGCTGGGTCCAGCCAGCTGAACAATACCGTGTCCGGGTCCTTGAATGCCGTGTTGGAGGCCCAGGCCGTACTGGCTCGCTACCGCTTGACGATGGAGCAGAACACCGCCATCGACCCCAGCCAGGCAACCTTTCGCCTGGGTGCTTGTGCCAATGCCAACAGTGCCAGCAGTGCGCTTCAGAACGGAATCATCACGGCACTTCATTGGAGCGCACAATCCTTCGGGTGCACTTTTGTCGGGGCTACCGGCAACAGCGCCAGCACAGGGGTGACAGATGCCACAGGCCTGCAGTTTCTTGAAGTGGACACGGGCCCGCAAGCGAGGCTGACACCCTACTTTGCACAAATCATGGGCACACTGGGTGTTGCTCCGCCGCAGCTTCTAACCCCGTTTGGGTATGCTGTGGCTGGGTACACGCCCCCTGCCCCGCCTTTGCTGTTTCGTTAAGGCTCCACCGTGGCCGCATTACCACTGCCTTGCAACCGCGCGCTGTGTTCCGAAGACGGCACAGCAACTGTGGAACTGGTATTGATATTGCCGCTGCTACTGACACTGTGCACTTTTATCATTGCGTTTGGCCATCTGTACTGGACCGAGAACGTGTTGCAGAAAGCGGCCCAGGAAGGGGCACGCGCTCTTAGCCTCACACCCGCTGCTCAATTTGGATTAAACATGCCAGGGATTCAAGCGCAGTTACTTCAGGACATCCGCAGCGCCGGCGTCACTGAAATTCAGGCTTCCAATATCACGCTGACATGCCTTGACCTGACCTTGCGCCCTTTTGACACAGCCCCTGCCTACTGCATTCCCGGATCCAGTGCGCCTGCCGACAGTACGCTGGGTTACGTACAGACAATCATTACGCTGCCGCTGGCCAATCCTGGATTTTGGCTGCCCTTTTATTTTCCACTCAACGCTACGGCACTCTATCGGTATGGCTACAACTAAATCCCTGCAACGGGGGTCATCAACCGTAGAGTTTGCCCTGGTAACCATGCTGCTGCTGATCCTGCTGTTTGGCATCACGGAATTGGGTCGTGTTTTTCTGGTCTGGAATGCTGCCCAGGAAGTAACGCGCCGGGCTGCTCGCAATGCTGCGGTATTGGGCTTTGGCATCACCCCCTTCATTCAATACGATGCAGTGCTGAATCCTGAAGCGACCAACGGTACCGTTGCATTTCCTGGCATTGGAGAAATTACCAACTGGACCGTCTCGATTCAATTCATGACCGGCGCTTTCGGATCACTGACGACAACCGACAGTCCTCCCTTCAGCGCAGTCCAGGCCAGCCTGTGCGTTCCCGGTTCCGACCCCTGCCAACCCCTCTCCTATCTTCCTGCAGTTATTCCCGGAATCAACCTTCGGTTGTTCCTGCCCATTTCAACCGTCACCCTGCCGCTGGAAAGTGCAGGGGCCAGTTCGGGATAGCCGCATGACACCCCCTTCCCGGCCGGGTGGCTGCGTACTCGCCCTGTTCAGTTGCAAGGGTGGCGTCGGAACCACATTCCTGACAACCCAATTGGGCAGTCTTCTGGCCCTGCGCTGGCAACTCAAGGTGCTGATCATCGATGGGGTTCACCCCTTTGGTGATGCCGCCCTGATGCTGTCGCAAGACGAGCCTCGGGCCACGCTTGGAGACCTGCTGGCGCATCCCGAACGATTTGATGACACCCTGCTGGAATCATCCCTGCTCTGGCCGCACCCCCAACTCGGTGTTCTGGCAGCAGCAGAAAACCCTTTACAGAATCTTGAAATGAACCCGGATTGGTTACAGTCCTTGCTGAAAATTGCCCGCGAAAGGTTTGACTGCATTCTGTTCGATTGCGGGCGCGCTGTGGATCCTCGAATAACACCTATTCTGCACGCGGCGGATCGATTGCTACCGGTACTGCAAACTTCACTTTCCATGATCCGCGATGGACGACGTCTGCTAAGCGCGCTGATTTCGCTGGGTATAAATCCAGCGTTCATGTTGCCCGTCCTTAATCGGGCCACTCCTGAAAATACCCCCCAACCCAAAACGCTGGAACGAGCCCTTGGGGCCCGCATCCGGCACCGGATTCCCGAGGACGCTTGCCTGGTCAATGATTGTATCCAGGGAGGATATCCGGTATGGACCCGAGCGCCCTTTCATCCACTTACTCAAAGCCTCGTCATCCTGGCACGCGCCCTGATCCTTGCTCCCGAACCCTGTCGGGTTGCCTCCCGAAACCTGTTGCAACGGTGGTGGAAAAAGCAATGGCGATGGAACCCTCAACACCTCTGAGTTAGGCCTCCCATGAAACCATTGTCGTTCCTGCGCTCCAAAATCCATCATCACCTCCTGGATCGCTACGATCTGGCCCATCTTCAGGGCCTGGCCCCTGAACACCAGCGCAGTGAAGTGAAGTCATGGATCGAAAACTGCCTGCTGACTGAACGTCCAGCCATCAATGCCATCGAGCATCGCCAGCTGGTGGAAGATATCCAGCATGAAATGCTGGGGCTTGGTCCGCTCGAGCCCTTGCTGCAAGACCCCGATATTTCCGACATTCTGGTCAATGGGCCTGACCAAATCTACGTCGAACGCCACGGACGACTGATGCGCGAACCGCGGTCGTTTGAGGACGTCGGCCATCTCATCAGAACCATTGACAAAATCGTCTCACGCGTCGGACGTCGAATCGATGAATCAAGCCCCATGGTCGATGCGCGGCTACCAGATGGATCGCGGGTTAATGCCATCATTCCCCCACTGGCTCTGGATGGCCCGGTCCTGTCCATCCGCCGGTTTAGCGCTATTCCACTCACGCTTCAAAGCCTGATCGAACATGGCAGCCTGACCCGCGAAATGGCTGGCTTGTTGACGCACTACGTGCATGCCCGATTAAACATTCTGATCTCGGGCGGAACCGGAAGCGGAAAAACAACCCTGCTCAATGTCCTGTCCGGCTTTATTCCTCCGCACGAACGCCTGATCACTATCGAAGACGCTGCAGAATTGCGCTTACACCAGGTTCATGTGGTCCGTCTTGAAACGCGCCCAGCCAACCTTGAGGGACAAGGCGAAATTACGCCACGCCATCTGGTGCGAAATGCCTTGCGGATGCGCCCTGACCGATTAATCGTAGGAGAGGTACGTGGCGCCGAAGCCCTGGACATGCTGCAAGCAATGAACACCGGCCATGAAGGCTCGCTGACCACCTTGCACGCCAACTCTCCTGATGATGCTTTAATCCGGCTGGAAAACATGGTGGCGCTAGGCCATGGCGGGCTGTCTGAAAGCAACATCCGATCCCAGATCAGTAGCGCATTGCAGGTCATCATTCAGACGGCACGCCTCTCGGATGGCAGCCGAAAAATCACCTCCATTACAGAACTTGGTGGCCGCAAACAGGGACGCTTGCAAACCCGTCAACGCTACGTCTTCACTCCACACAAATCCCGACACCAAAACCGGATCGAGGGAGACTTCCTCTGTGCAAGCCAATCTTCTGTATTTGAGCAACGCCTCGAGCTATTTGGAGTTTCATTGGAAGAGGCTTCATGAACTGGGCACTGTTAATTTTTTCGCTGTCTTTGTTCCTGTTGGTACTGTTGCTGCTGGAAGCACTGTCCTGGTGGTGGGATAGGCTCTTTGGACTGCGTCATCAGCTGCAAACCAGAGCAGCGCAATGGGACACCGAGCCTGTTCCGTTAAGCCGGGAATTGCCTCCAATTCGCACGCCATTGGGTGCACCAAGGCCGTGGTGGATGGCCCCTCTTGCCTTCCTGCCCGACTTTGCCGGACAACGGCGCATACAAAGCATCAGCGCTCAATTTCCCGATGCACTCGACTTCATCAGTCGCGCTTTGCGTGCCGGTCACGACCTGCCGCGCGCGCTGGAACTTGCAAGCCAGGAATTGCGCGAACCCTTGGCAGGGGAACTGCGGATTACCACGGAAGAAATAGGATTCGGAGCGGGCTTACCGGTAGCCTTAAGCCATCTGGGTGCACGCATTCCCTTGGCTGATCTACAGACGTTCATCGTTGCTGCCAGCCTGCATCGAGAAACCGGTGGAGATATCACACGCATGTTCGACCAACTGGCACGCGTCATTCGCGAGCGCGCCGCCCTGCGTTCCCGGATCAGGACGCTATCGGCAGAAGGACGCTTGTCAGCCTGGATCCTTAGTATTCTCCCGATGGCCTGTGCCCTGCTGATGCAGGTAATTCATCCCGGATTGATAACTTTGCTGACGCAGGATCCCCTGGGTCGCTGGATCGTCCTGGGAGCAGCCCTGTCATGGGGATGCGGCCTTGTTATCATGAGACAGATGAGCCGCCTCGAACCATGACCAGGGTAGCGTTCATCAAACGTTGGCTGGAATTTCTGGGCCGCCTTGCAAAGCCTCGCGAAAACTGGCACCACAGTCCGCTGCAAATTCGCTTTCAGAATGCCGGATGGCGCCAGTCTGCGGCCCCTGTGTGGTATTTCGCCACCAAATCGGGACTGGCACTTTTGCTGCCCGCATTGACGACAGTAATTCTGGCATCCCACCAAGGGTCTGGCGTTCTTCAGAACGCAACCCTGATCGTGGCCGGTAGTGCGGGCTACTATGCCCCCAACGCCTGGCTTGCCCTCCAGATCCGGCGGCGCCAGCGTGCCATTGACCGCGCTCTGCCCGAATTACTGGACCTGTTGGTGCTCTGCGTAGAGGCGGGCTTGTCACTGGAACAGGCGCTAATGCGTGTGGGACGTGAATTTGTCCGGCATTCTCCCGCTCTGGCCCAGGAACTTCACACGGTTTCCTTCGAACTGGCAGCAGGTAGCGGCAAAACACGGGCACTTCGCCATCTGGCCCTGCGAACGGGCCTGGAATCAGTAAATGGCCTGGTGTCGCTGATCATCCAGGCAGAACGGTTTGGCACCCGGGTGAACGATGCACTGAGTGTGCAGGCAGGGCATCTGCGCAATCAACAACGCCGGTTGGTTGAAGACGCAGCAGCGACGTTGGGATTGAAACTGTTGTTCCCGCTGGTGTTCTGCATTTTCCCGGGACTATTGGTGGTTTTGGTGGGCCCGGCGTTTCTGGGCATCTACCGGGCCCTCAATATCTAAACGAAGCGGGTTGTGACGCCAGCGTTCAATACGCTGCCACACCCCCATCAGAACGGGGGTCCGTGGCTCCTTCCAGAAGTCCGTTGGGATGACGCACCACGGCCCCGGCATGCCCCATGGTCTCATCGAAGTCGTTCAGTATTTCCACGTCATGTCCGCGTGCACGCAGCGTTTCCACTACCGTGGAGGGAAAGCGGGCTTCCAGCTTGAGGGTATCCGAGGTCTGACCCCAGGTTCTGCCCAATAGCCAGCGCGGTGCGGTAACTGCCTGCTGCAGCGGCTGCCCAAACACCACGTGGCGGGTAAATACAGCCGCCTGGGTTTGGGGCTGACCATCGCCACCCATGGTGCCATATACCATCACACGCCCATCACAGAGGCGAGCCGCCGCAGGGTTGAGAGTGTGGAAGGGTTTCTTGCCTGGTCTGATGGCCAGCAAAGCATTGGGGTCAAGACTAAAAGACGCGCCACGGTTCTGCCAATGAATGCCTGTTCCCGCCAACACGCAGCCGCTTCCATATTCATGATAAATGCTTTGAATAAACGATACAGCCAACCCATCGGCATCGATGGCCCCCATCCAGACCGTGTCCGCAGGACCCCGGCCGGCTCCCCACGGGGCTGCCCGATCCTTCTCTATCAGGGCGGCCAGGGCACCAAGACGCGCTTCATCCAGCAAGGATTGAGGTGCGATCGGACATTCCCTGGGATCAGTGACAAACTGGTCGCGCAACTGAAACGCCTTTTTGGTGGACTCCACCAGAAGATGCACGTGATCTGCACTATCGGCAATCACGGATGCAAGTCCTGCCCGTTCGGCAATCCCCAATATTGCAAGGGACACGACACCCTGGGTAGGAAAGGTCATGTTATACAGGTCGCCGCTGGCATGCGTCAGATGCAAAGGTGTAACGATTTCGGCGCGATAGCTTGCCAGATCTTCTGCCGTAACGGGCGCACCAATAATTTTAAGGTCTGCCGCAATGTCACGGGCCAGGGACCCACGATAGAAGCTGTCCAGGCCCTCACGCACCAAGCGCTTGAGCGTTGCAGCAAGACGCGGCTGAACGAATCGGTGTCCCGCTTTGGGAACGAAACCATCCGGCAGAAAAGTTTCGTCAAAACCCGGCAATCCTCGCAGTTCGCCAAGCTTTTTACTGGTCAGAAGGAATTGACTGGGCGTGACGGGAATCCCGCCTTCCGCGTAGCGGATGGCCTCGGAAAGCAATGATTCCAGCGGCATTTTCCCGCCCCATCGATGCGCAGTTTCAAGAGCAACCTGCCAACCGCCCACGGTGCCGGCAACGGTGTTGGCCGCCCATGGTCCGCGCATGGGAATAAGCTTCATCCCTCGTTTGTAATAAGCGTCAATGGTTGCGCCAGCGGCAGCTCCACCACAGGCGCTGATCGCCACAGGACCCCCCTCGGGTGGCAGTATTACCCAGAACCCATCGCCACCGATGCTGTTCATATGCGGATAGACCACAGCAATGGTGCTGGCTGCCGCAACCATGGCCTCGATTGCGTTACCCCCCTGACGCAGAATGCTAAGGCCCGCCTGGGCTGCCAGGGAATGCGGGGCACTGACCATACCCTGGGTGCCCAACGCGGTTTGTAACATGATTGTCCCTTAAAAGTATTGGCGTTTTTTGCGCAAAGGTTTCAATACCAGAATGGCCAGCAGTGCGGCCAGAATATCCAGGGTAATCACCACGCCAAACACCGGAATCCAGCTTCCCGTAGCCTCATGCAACTGGGCTGCCATGGGGCCGCCCAGCACCGATCCCACTCCTTGCGCCATATAAAGAAAGCCGTAGTTCATGGTAGCGTGCCGCTCGCCAAAGATGTCCGTCAGTGTTGACGGAAAGAGTGAAAAAATTTCCCCCCAGCCGAAAAAAACTACGCCCGATAGCAGGACAAATAATACCGGATCATCGCGAAACTGCAGCCAGGCAAACATGGCAATCCCCTCCAGCATGAAGGCAATGAACATGGTATTTTCACGCCCGATATTGTCCGAAACCCAGCCAAAGAAGGGGCGCGTCAACCCGTTGGTAATGCGATCCACTGTCAGGGCCAGGGGCAGGGCCGCCATGCCCATGACGATAAGAGAGGCAACGCCGAAATCGCGGGCAAATGCTGCAGTCTGCGAAATCACCATCAACCCGGAAGTGGAAAGCATGGTCATCATGACAAACATCAACCAGAACACAGGGGTTTTCAGCATCGCACCCGAGGACACGCCAGACAGTTCTTCAAGATGCCCTGTAATAATCGCATGTCGCTCGCGGGGTGGACGCTTCAAACCCTGGGCAGCCAGTATCCCGACCACAGAAAAAATCAGACCAAACATCCAGAGTGTGGATTGGTAGCCTTGTGCTGCGATACTGGAGGAGATGGGAATGGTCGTCAGAATGGCTCCGAAGCCATAACCCGCGGCCACCATACCTACAGCGAAACCGCGTCGGTCGGGAAACCATTTAACCATCTGGCTGACAATCCCGATATACACAATGCCCGTTCCCACGCCGCCAAATAGTCCGTAGGTCAGATACAACTGGGTAATCGTAGTGGCACCAGAGGCCAGCAACCAGCTTAACCCCGTCAGTAAAATCCCCACGGAAATCAGGAATCGGGGACCGAACCTGTCCACCAGAAAACCTTGCGCAGGGGACAAAAAAGTCTGCAGTACAATCAGAATTGAAAAGGTCACCTGAATTTCAGGAAGCTTCACCGCCAGCGCACCCATCAGCGGCTTGGTAAACAAGGTCCAGGTGTATTGCGGACTGGAAATTGCCATCATGCAGATGACCCCCAGTACCAACTGAAACCACCGTTCTCCTCCACCCGAGTGTGTTTGGGTATTTGCCATCGATCGCTCCTTAGAAAAGTGAGGTCTGACCCCCTCATTAGATCACAGCAATGATTGTGCCAACATACGTTTTGGGAAGGGGGCACAGGGTTGTGTCGTGAATCCTGTAGAATACGATGATTATGCTGTCCGTCTCTAACCTGACCTGCCAAAGGGGCGAACGGATCCTGTTTCAGGATCTTGCTTTTGAATTGCCCGAAAGCCAATGGCTCCAGATTGCTGGAGCTAATGGCGCTGGAAAAACCAGTCTGTTGCGCATCCTCTGTGGCCTCGCGGAACCCGTGACGGGACGCGTGACCTGGAATGGCATCGGCGTGCGAGAAAATCCAGAAGTCTACCACTCCAACCTGCTCTACCTTGGTCATCAGGGCGCACTCAAGGAAGAGCTGACCCCACTGGAAAATCTTGAATTAAGCCTTGGTATGGAGGGTTTTCCTGTATCGGAAAATACGGCCCTGGCGGCGCTGCAACCCTTTGGGTTACAAGGACGGGAGCACCTGCCGGTACGTTTTCTTTCAGCAGGGCAACGACGTCGGGTGTTGCTGTGTCGCCTGTTGTTGCGCCCCGCCCGCCTGTGGATACTGGATGAGCCTTATACCGCGCTGGATGCGCATGCCGTGGGCTTTTTAACCGATCTGATCGAAAAACATTTATCCCGGGGGGGGAGCGCTGTCCTGACCAGCCACCAATCCTTGTCCCTTTCACCAGGACTGTGCATCACCCTATGAACGGGTTCCTCTATCCTTTCCAGCAGTCGGTGCGACGCGATTTGCTGCTGGCCGTGCGCCATAAAACCGAAATCGTCACTGCCCTGTTCTTCTTTGTCATCGTGGTCAATCTGCTGCCTCTGGGCATCGGACCTGACCCCGATCTGTTACGTAAAATAGCCCCCGGCGCGTTGTGGATTGGCGCCCTGCTCGCGACATTGCTGGGCTTGCAACGCCTGTTTGCCCCGGACCATGCCGATGGAACTCTGGAACAGATGGCTTTGTCTCCCCATTCATTTACCCTGCTGGTGACGGGAAAGATTCTGGCGCACTGGTTGGTGGCGGGGCTGCCCGTGGTTCTGATCGCTCCAATACTGGGGTTGCAATTTGATCTGTCTGGCCGCAGCTTGCTGATTCTGACTGTGTCCTTGTTGCTGGGAACGCCCATCCTGTCACTGATCGGTGCTGTAGGAGCTGCCCTGACGCTGGGTGTGCGCGGAAGTGGTGCACTGTTGTCACTTCTGATCCTGCCATTGTACATTCCGGCCCTGATTTTTGGGGCTGGCGCTGTGGAAGCCGATCTTGCCGGAGTGGGCTCCGAAGGGCATTTGTCCCTGCTGGCCGCCCTGTTGGTTGTCAGCACTTTTTTTGCACCGTGGGTTACCACGGTGGCGTTGCGCGTTGCGCTGGAGTAGGCGGATGAATCATTCCCTGATCAACTGGTTTAAATTTGCATCGCCAGCCTCATTCTATCCGTTGGTGGGTCGGCTGATTCCCTTCTTTGCCACTGCAGCCGTGATACTGATAATTGCCGGCCTGTGGGTCGGTTTGCTGGTGGCGCCCACGGATGCCCAACAAGGAGAGGGTTATCGCATCATTTTTGTGCATGTCCCGGCCAGCTGGATGTCCATGTTTATTTATTGCGTGATGGCGTTCTGGGCTGCGTTGGGCCTGTCCCTCAATACCCGCCTGTCGGGAATGATGACGTCAGCACTGGCCCCTACCGGGGCCTTGTTTGCTTTCCTGTCGCTATGGACTGGCGCCTTGTGGGGAAAACCCATGTGGGGGGCCTGGTGGGTTTGGGATGCGCGCCTTACCTCACAATTGATCCTGTTTTTTCTATACCTTGGTTTTATCGCACTGCAAGCGGCCATTGACGATCCGCGCCGCGCCGACAAGGCAGGAGCCATCCTGGCCCTGGTTGGCGTGATCAATGTCCCCATTATTTATTTTTCGGTGCAATGGTGGAACACCCTGCACCAGGGTGCTTCGGTGTCCATGACCAAAGCACCCAGCATGGCGCATACCATGCTGCTGGGCATGTTGCTGATGGCTTTGGCGTTTTGGGCCTATACCATCGCCGTAACCCTGATGCGGGTACGCTGCATAATCCTTGAACGTGAATTGACAAGTGAGTGGGTAAAGAAAAATGCAATGGAATAGCTTCAACGACTTTATAAAGATGGGCGGGTACGCCTTCTATGTATGGGGCAGCTTCGGTGCCTGCGCTCTGGGCATGGGAATCGAGCTTTGGGTACTGAAAGTACGGCGGCGCGCCATTCTGGCCCGGCTAATGCGTAAGGAATTGACGCAATGAAACCACGGCACAAACGCCTCCTTCTTATCGTCGGGGCTCTGGCTGTTCTGGGCATAGCCACAGCACTGGTCCTCAACGCGTTTCGCAGCAATCTGGTGTTTTTCTATACACCCACCCAGATCGCGAATGGCGAGGTGCCTAAAAACACGGCCTTCCGGATTGGCGGCCTTGTCAAGGCAGGTTCTCTTACGCGTGACGGAATCACATCCCGTTTTGTGGTCACTGACACCGCAAAAGATGTCACCGTGACCTACACCGGCATTCTTCCCGACTTGTTCAAGGAAGGCCGCGGCATGGTGGCCCAGGGCAAACTTGGCAATGACGGTCAGTTTGTGGCCACTGAAGTGTTGGCAAAGCATGACGAAAATTACATGCCGCCCGAAGCCAAGGACGCAGTGAATCAGGCACAGAAAGCCGCCAGGACGCTTAAACCCTGACCCTTAACACAACGCGGTCTTGGTGCTCAGGGTTGCACCTGGCTGATATGGACCTCTACCCCGCGTGTACCCGGCTTGACGGGCAGACTCGCCCCCACCAGGTCACCACTGCTGGGGGTGGCGCTGCCCGATTTTGATACCCGTACTTCCACCCGCACCAAAGTAGCCGAAGACAAGTTGAACTGTGGGCTCATGGCCATGGCATCGGTCAACTCAAATTCCAGCGGCAACTGACTGACCGTCGTCTTCAAAACAGCAAGCGGCATGCGCGGGCCTTGCACCGCCCTGGCAAACAGATACACCGTATCCGTTGGTGACGTTTTGCTCTTCAGTAACGGATCCAACACCACCTTGCCGGCAACAGCGCTGGAAGCGGCATTGGCCTGCGGCGGCGTTGGGCCTGTGGCCAGTTGAAACTTGTCTTCGGGGAGGGGGGGCAACTTGATCTGGGCTCTTGCAATGTTGAGGTTTTCCAATACAAAACGGGCATCCTGTGAGCCCGGTTCAAGAAGAGGCATCAGCTTTTCCCAAACGACAGCGGCCTTGCGATAGTTTTTGTCGGCAAAAGCAAAGCCTCCTGACAAAAACAATCCCTTTGCATTCCCAGGCTCCAGCGCAAGGGCTTTCTCAACCCAGGAGCGTGCCTGCAGCATGCCCTGATCCTGCCCGGAGGAAGCCAGGGCCTCGGCATAATCCACCATCAATTGCGGATCGTCGTTGAGTTGTTTGGTCAGATGCCCAAATGCCTCAACCGCCTCTTTGGGGCGATCCATGTTCATGTAAGAACGGGCCAGCATGGCCCAGCCTTCCGGATTGTCGGGATTTTTGGCCAGCTTTGCAGCAAGTGATGCCACCATGGCGCTGATCTGTTGTTCCGCAGCCTGGGGGGATTGCTGCCGCTCTGGATTGAGCATTTCAGGACGGCCGTGCCAGGCATAAAGTGCCGCTACAACCACAGGAATCAGCACCAGTATTCCAATGGCTACCTTGCGTCCATGGGCATAGTCGGTCACTTCCGGCGCCATCGCCGTATCTTCCAGCAGGCGACGCTGAACTTCGTCACGAGCCTGCGTGTAATCAGTATCTTCCAGGCTGCCTTCCTGATGTTCGGCATCCAGCTCTTTTAACTGATCGCGATAGACCGCTGTATTAAGTGCTTTGCGGTTGTCACTGACCCCTGAGCGCCGACGCAGCAGAAAATAAAACAGAATGACAAGCACCAGTACGGTCAGCAAACTGGCGGCAACAAGGAATGAAATCATGATTTATCGCGCAGCAGCGCCTCAGCTTTTTGTTTTTGTTCAGGGGAGAGCGGTGTGTCAGGGCCCTGCAGGCTGCGTTGGCGCAGGAACCATGCAAGCAATCCGACCGCACAGACAAGAAACAGAAACGGACCAAACCACAGCAACCAGGTGGTGGGCTTTACCGGAGGACGGTAACGCACAAAATCACCATAACGCGTCACCATAAATTCCATCACTTCCTGATCGGTTTTGCCTTGCCGGATCTGGGCGCGTATTTCCCGACGCAAATCCTCGGCGAGGTCGGCGCGCGAACCCGCCAGGGATTCGTTTTGACACACGAGGCAGCGCATCTCTTCGGCAATTTTGATCAGGCGTTGTTCGACGACTTCGTCTTCCGCCAGCGGTTTGGCTTCATTGGCCTGCAACCCCAGGGGCAAACACAATATCATCAGCAGGATCCATCGCTTCATTTTTGCAACTCCGCAATCAACGGCAAAATAGTCTGTTGCAGCGCTTCGGGAGTGACCGGGCCAATCTGTTTGTAACGAATCAGGCCCATCTTGTCGATGACGTAGGTTTCGGGTACGCCGTACACGCCGTAATCAATGCCCACCCGACCATCGGCATCCACCACTGTAAGCGTGTAGGGGTCTCCATAATCACCAAGCCATTTCTGAGCATCGGCAGGCTGGTCTTTATAGTCCAGCCCAACCAAAGGCACGGTGTGGGTGCGTAAAAACTTGAGCAACACCGGATGTTCTTCACGACATGAGACGCACCAGGAAGCCCACACGTTAAGCATCCAAACCTGCCCCTTATAGGCCGACGGCGTAAATGTTTTACCGTTGCCCTGCAATTGGGGCAGCATAAAGTTGGGGGCGGGATGGTCAATCAGGGGCGAGGGAACGAGATGCGGATCGCGATTAAGACCCACCGCCATAAACGCGACCAGTCCTGCAAAGGCCAGCAACGGAATGAGATACCACGGATTGAAACGCTTCATGCTGCGCGCTCGCGCTCCTGAGGTGAGCGCACCCGATAACGCCGGTCGGATGCGGCCAACGCGCCTCCCAAAGCCATCAATACGCAACCGCCCCAGATCCAGTTAACGAAAGGTTTGTAATACACCCGCACACTCCACGCGCCGTTGTCCAGAGGTTCGCCCAACGAAACATAAAGATCGCGGTCCAGACTGGAATGAATGGCCGCTTCTGTCATGGGCATGGGCGAAGAAAAGTAGGTGCGTTTTTCTGGCTCAAGACGCCCTTCAATCTGGCCATTACGACCATACGTGACCATTCCTCGCATTGCATTGTAATTGGGGCCTGGCACCGGTTCTACGCCGATCAGCCGAAACGTGGTCTCCGCCAGGGTGATGGTATCGCCAGGACCCATGCGTACATCCCGTTCCAGTTCGTAACCCTTGATGAGCGTGACGCCAATAACAAATACAGCCAAGCCAAGATGGGCCGTCTGCATGCCCCAAAACCATAGGGGTATGGTGGGCACCTTACGCCAGGACCAGACCTGCCGTGCCACACCAAGCACCACCCAGGTGGCCACTGCAATTCCCAGAGCCGACAGTGGAGAAAAGCCGCCCATCAGGATCGGCACCAGAATTCCCACAATCACGGCGAGGGCAATATCCACCCGTATGGTTTTGAAGACCTGTTTTAACTCGGAGCGCTTCCAGTGCGCTATGGTGCCAACAGGCAGGACCAACAACAGCAAAATCATGATCGGTGCGAATACTGCATTGAAGTAAGGCGGCCCGACAGATAATTTTCCGAGGTTGAGGGCATCAATTGCCATGGGGTAAATCGTGCCCAACAATACAGAACCTGCAGCCACGACCAACAATACATTGTTAAGTAGCAGGAACGATTCTCGCGAGATCAGCTTGAATCGCCCGCCTTCCTTTACTGAAGGAGCGCGCCAGGCAAACAGGGTAAGCGACCCGCCAATAACCAGCGCCAGAAAAACCAGCACAAAAATACCGCGTTTTGGATCAGAAGCAAATGCATGGACCGATGTCAGCACCCCCGAACGCACGATGAACGTCCCCAACAGCGACAATGAAAACGCCGTAATAGCCAACAATACGGTCCACCGCTTGAAAGCCCCGCGTTTTTCTGTAACCACCAGCGAATGAATCAGAGCCGTCCCTACAAGCCATGGCATGAAAGAAGCATTTTCAACCGGATCCCAGAACCACCAGCCGCCCCAGCCCAATACGTAGTAGGCCCAGCGCGAACCAAAGCAGATCCCCAGTGTCAGGAAAACCCATGCCGCCAGGGTCCAGGGACGGGACCAGCGCGCCCAGGTTGCATCAAGCTTGCCGGATATCAACGCGGAGATGGCAAAGGCAAACGCTACTGAAAACCCCACGTAGCCCATGTAGAGCATCGGGGGGTGATAGACAAGGCCCGGGTCCTGCAACAACGGGTTGAGATCGCGCCCTTCCAGAGCCGCCGGAAACAATCGGTCAAAAGGGTTGGAGGTAAGCAGGATAAAAAGCAGAAACCCCAAAACGACAATTGCCAGCACGCCCAAAACTCGCGCCACGATGGGGTCGGGCAATCGCCGTGAAAACAGGGCCACAGCAGCGGTCCATCCTGTCAGCATCAGCACCCACAACAGCAGCGAGCCTTCATGCCCTCCCCATACGGCAGAAAACTGATACTGCGTGGGCAACTTCGAATTGGAATGTTCGCTGACGTACAGGACAGAGAAATCGTTATGTAAAAAGGCCCAGGCAAGACAGGCAAAGGAAGTGGCGATGGACAGAAACAGCATCAGCGCCGTGGGCCGGGCCATTCCAATCCAGACGGCTATCCCTTTTTGTGCCCCAACAAGTGAGAAGAAGGCCAATGTAGCAGACAGAACCAACGCGAGAATCAGTGCAAAATGACCAAGTTCAGGAATCATTCGTTAACCTTCAACGTAGCAATTTTCAGGAAAGTCCGTAAGTGTACATCAGCCGGGAATATAATGGCCTTTTCAGGTCAGCGGCCTTTTTGAACCCCAGGAGGTTGTCATGTTCAAGCATATTCTCATCCCCACCGATGGGTCGGAGTTATCCCGTAAAGCCGTCGCAGGTGGACTGGAAATCGCCAAAGCGCTCGGAGCCCGGGTCACTGCCTATAGCTGCGTCGTGGAATATCTGCCCATGACGGAATTTGCTGTGGAAACACCGCAAAGCGTCATGGATCAAATTGAAGCCGAAGCCGATCAACACCTCAAAAAATTTGCCGAAGACGCCAAAGCCGCCGGGGTTATATTCGATACAGCCAAAAGTACCGAGTATTCACCCTACACCGGCATCATCAACACCGCCCGGTCAAAACAATGTGACCTGATCATGATGGCCTCACATGGTCGGCGCGGGCTTGCTGGACTATTGCTGGGCAGTGAAACTCAAAAAGTCCTGACCCACTCCGAAATTCCGGTACTGGTATACCGCTGAATTACTGCTGAACCGGCCCCTGAGGAACTGCGGGCACCGCACGCCAGGGCTCGGGGCACTGTGGCACGTAAGGGTAATACCCTTTAGCCGACTCGCAGTAAAACCAGCTCTGGGACGTCTGGGGCGCACCAAGGTAAGTGGTTCCTTGCGGAGACACCGGGGGCCCCGACTGGTTGACCACGACCGTGGCCGGGTAGGGATTATAGTAGCTATACCCAACTCCCCAAGGGTAGGGATTATAAAACAGGGGGTC